>RCMY010000387.1_pt1 | contig 41414 bp, 35 predicted proteins | sample 2041341 | NCBI WGS metagenome assembly RCMY01 (sample SAMN09708234, study PRJNA481090) | Marine sediment metagenome, whole genome shotgun sequencing project. | reverse complement strand
CTCTGGCTCGAGAGCAGGCTAATGGCAACGAGCAGCAGCTCAGTATTGAATTTACATACGATTAACATATATTAAGAGACACTAGTGATGCAGGGCATATATTCGATTTTGAATTTCTAATATGTCAAAGGTATTCCTCATGTCTTTTTATGGCAAATACAAATATACATATAAAATTTCATCCTTGCAAGAACATTCCACGATTTTAAAAATAGATGATTAATTTATTCTCGTTTCCTTTTCTTCTCTACCCAGAAAAGTTTCTTCAATGTCACTAATGTCACTTTGTCACAAACCCTTTGTTTATCGGGGGTTGGTGAGTGACATTAAGTGACATTATCGGGGTGAAAGTGACATTAAATGCCGAAATACACCTGTTTTTGGTGATTTTTTCCAAATTATGGATAGGCTTCTTCTTATTTGTATTCTGATTCAGAGCATAATTATAGCAATCGAATATGCAATAATATACCTACTCAATTTTCTTTTAGATTAGCTATATCTCTTAAATATTTGGCAAATGATATATTTAACGAAGTTGATATTGTGTTTTATCTAGCAACACTAATCCAAATATGCTGCTATTTAAATAGTTGGAATAATAATGATATCCGGAAAAATGCAATAAGTATTTAAATTAATTAGTAATTTGTTCAATGATGAAATTAGTATTATCTTTGTAGAATAAGTTTGTCAGAATCTGCACTGATATAAATCATTACTAGTATTAATTAAAAAGCATCTATATCAATGAAAAAAATAGTATTTATATTTATTGCTGTTTTACTTTCCTTAAGTATGAGTGCGCAAAATTTCAGACATTATACCTTGTCTGAAGTCGTAGATACAGTGCAGTATCTTAATCATAATTTTGTAAATCAGAAAAGTTACTTTATAGGTAAACCATTTTCAGAGGTGCTTAAAGTCTATCAATTAGACTTGCCCTTGAAGTTCTTATCGCCAAACAATACATCTCCCTGGAATGATAAGTGGGGAGATATGTATATCAATGGGGCAGCTTTATCTTGGTATACAGAGGCTGAATGTAAAAAGATATTTTATAAACATATTAATGCTATATGCTATATTGATGTCGATTTTGAGCCTCCATATAATATTCATGTCTTTAATTTTATGGATATATATAAAACTCCAGAAGAAATGGCTCTACATTTAAAAGACATTTTGGTTAAAGATATACGTGTTATTGAAAAAACATCTAAGTAAGGTTAGTGGAAAAATATTTTTTAAAATAAGGCTTTTCGTCAATTTAGGTGAGTGATAAATCTATTTTGGCTAAAGACAGACAACCAATCAGGTAAGATTAGACAACTTATTTAATAACAAATGTAAACCTAATACGGCTAAATCTACCAGAAAAAGTTTTTTTAATGCCACTAATGTCATAATGTCACAAACCCTTTGTTTATCGGGGGTTGGCGAGTGACATTAAGTGACATTATCGGCCTAAAAGTGACATTAAACTATCGAGCACACCTGTTTTTGGCGTTTTTTTCGCAATTATACTATTTACACCAAACATATATTTTACACTGATTGAGTTTTATCAAACATAATGATAGACTGTCCTAAACAGCATGGATAATTCAAAAAGCTACTCCATACAAATAACAGATGAGATAGAATCAATTTGAAAGTTTGAAAATAGCTTTTGAAGTTGAATACACAAACTTTTACCTAAATTTCAAAACCTTTTGTGTAATTTGATTACATTAGCATGTGTGTAATTAGATTACATTAGCATGTGTGTAATTAGATTACATCGGTATGTGTGTAATTAGATTACATCAGTATGTGTGTAATAAGATTACATCGGTATGTGTGCAATCAGATTACATCGGTATGTGTGTAATTAGATTACATCAGTATGTGTGTAATAAGATTACATCAGTATGTGTGTAATAAGATTACACAACGTAGGTAACTCTATTACACAACGTGTGTAACCGTGTTACATAACGTGAGTAATTCAATTACACACGTTGGGTAATAGAATTGTTTAACATGAAAAAGAATATTACTTAGAGTTGGTAAACAAATCATTATCTGAAATATGACAAGAATAATTTTGCTGGCAGTTGCCACTATATTTACAGTTGGATTTTGAGACATATTGCGAATGTAGAGCGCACATAATGACGAGAAAGGACCATCATAATCAAAAAGGGTCTAAATATGTGCTGCATATTTGCTAAAAAATCGCCAAAAGTAGGTGTACTTTGGAGTTTAATGCCACTTTTAAGCCGATAATGTCACTTAATGTCACTTGCCAAACCCCGGTAAACAAAGGGCTAGTGACATTATGACATTAGTGACATTGGAAAAACTTTTTCTGGTAGCATAGCTTTAACCGAAATAGATTTATCACTCCCCTAAATTGACGAAGAACCACTTTCTTTATTTTTCTTTATTTTGTCTACAGTCATCCACTAGCTATTGACAGGTGAGAGTTATAGACAGATTGATCCTAGTTCCCTATCAATATTTCATTCATGTTTTTTAATGCCATAGTCTTTCGTGTTGTAACTTTGTGTCTAAATCTTTAAAAGAAAAATAAGAAAAAGGCGAAAAGAAAAAATTATTGACTAATTTTGTAGCATTAAAAAGTTTGCTGATATTTTACAAAATATTATGTAATATAGTTCAATTTGTCTAAATATCATGCAATATCTTCTGTTATTAAGAATCCTCTTAATTGAATAAAAAGATTATGTACTAAATTTAGATAAGACTTTTAAAAGGAACGCAAATATGAAAATAGAAGTTAGAAAAGACAATATGCTTACATATAAAGATGAAACCTCTCCCTTCTTGATACGTAAAGCCGAAACAATAGATGTTGATCTTGCTAAGCGTCCTCACCGCCATAGTTATTATACCATATTATGGTCCTTTAACTATGCTGGTTATCATATTGTGGACACACAGAAATATCCAATTTGTCCTCAAACTATTTGGTTTGTTGCCCCTGGTGATATTCATTGTATAGCACCACCCATTCCAGAAGGAATTATGATTCAATTTGTACCAGAATTATTTGCATTTAAATCCATTAATGAAGGATTCCTTTCAAAACTTGATCTGTTTAAATCTCATGGACAGCCACTTTCTTTATCAAAGAAACAAGTTGATATATTGATGATACATATCACGAAAATTATGGATATGTTTTATTCTACAGATGATTTCAGAATGGACTTTATTGAGGCTCATTTGAAAATTTTTCTTCTTGAATGCAACAAATTCTTCATGGAACACAACAAGAAAAAAGACGATACAAAAAATGATCAACACCCTATTGTTACCACTTTCAAAGATTTGGTATCAAAACATTTGCATGAATGGCACAAAGTAGAAAAATATGCTGATTCAAGGTGTCTATCACCTCATTACTTGTCAAATTCATTCAGTCAAATGACAGGACTATCTCCCAAAGAGTACATCTTATCGCAACTTACGATAGAAGCTAAGCGTATGGCTATGTTTTCAAACTTATCGGTAAAGGAAATAGGATATAGTCTTGGCTTTGAAGACGCATCTCATTTTAGCCGTTTTTTTAAACAACAGACAGGGCTTTCCTTTAATGATTTAAGACGGTCTCTCTAAATAACCGCAATTTTGGTATCTTTAGATGCAATTTTTCCTATTTAAGTCAATACAAATATCACTACCTTTGCAGCGATTTAAAATAATACATAAAATGGAAGAAATAGCCAAAATTAAAAACACTAAACCTCATATATTCAAAATTGGGGTGTACTCTTTAGGTCATCTGGTCAATGACTTATACATGAATCAGATACAAGTACTTATACCTTTTGGATTATTGGAGGATTAAGCGCAGCCCAAGGAGGATTTCTTGTTGCATTTTTCACAATATCATCATCCTTAGTTCAACCTCTATTCGGGCATCTTGCTGATCGCAAAAGTTATCAATGGCTAATATACTGTGGTACGGCATGGATGGCAGTTTTGTTAAGTTTTATGGGACTTACCCGAAATTACATTATACTATTTATCATTGCCATGTTTGCCGGTCTCGGTACGGCTGCATTTCATCCTCAGGCATCCACAATGGTTGCCAAACACAGTGGCAACAAAAAATCATTTTCACAAGCCATATTTATTGCCATGGGAAATGTGGGATGGGCATTAACACCTCTCTTTTTTGTACCTCTTGTAAACAGGTTCGGTATGAAAATATCACCCATCTTTGCCATACCAGGATTATTTATCAGTTTTTTATTTTGGATCATTTCAAGAAATCAAACTTTTACAGAGAATAAAAAGCGAATAAGTTAGCCCGCATGGCCTGCCATCAAAGAAAACAGCAGAGAATTAACGAAAATATTATTAATCATTGCTCTTCGCTCATTAGCTTATGCTGGACTTATAGCCTATCTTCCCCTGTATCTGAAGGCACATGGTACATCCTTAGTTGAAAGCAGCCGCATGATATCATTGATGTTATTTACAGGCTCTATCGGAGGACTGATAGGAGGTTTTATGGCTGACAAATATGGGCGCAAGCCAATACTCGTCATATCGCTGGCATTGACAACACCGCTTTATGCCTTGTTTCTGATAACACATGGATGGATCAGCATTACGTTCTTGGCGATAGCTGGTGCCTTTTTACTAGCAACGTTCTCCATAACAGTAACAGCTGCGCAGAAGATAATTAGCCACAACACTGGGCTGGCATCTGGATTAACATTAGGGCTTGGTCAAGGTATTGGTGGATTAGGTGTCGGACTCATTGGGCTACTTGCTGATCATGTTGGATTTAGTATCGCAATATATTGTTTATGCGTCTTGCCATTGATAGCAAGCTTGTTTGGGCTGAACTTAAAGAAAATAGATTAGGTTTACATTTGTTCTTAAATAAGTTGTCTTATCTTACTTAGATAGGCTGTCTGTCTTAAAAGTGATACGTAAGTCCAAATCTTATTTCAAAAGTCTTTGCATATACGTTTTCGTGATACTTATAATAAGTATCGCGTACATAGTATGTGCCAGAAAGGACTGCGCTTAATGAACCCTTGAGATCAAGTTCCCATATAGGATTGAGGACAAGAAGAGACGCGTTACCTTTGTCGCCTTGCGCATTAAGATATAATGGATCAACTTTTGTCAAGTCTTTGTTTTCATAGCCTTTCCATGTAAAAATGCGATAATAGTCGGTGTGGATGATGAAACGTCCAAAATTGTGAAACTCCATATGAGTCTTTGTCTTGATTGAAAATCCACTTCCCATGTTGTAGTCTCGGTCTATGACATTATAATAATCGCTCTTTGTTCCTCCAAGTAGAATGGCTGAAAGAAATACTCGCTGTTCCAAACGCGTCAGTGCACCAACCTGTGGAAAAGAGAATATCACTCCCGGACCAAACGATGCTGCCTCTGATATACGATAAGGTGTAAGCGATGTGCCGTCTTTTACAGGTTTTGAATCATAATAGTTGAAATGCTGAAATATACCAAACTCAGCCTGAATATTGTTGTTCTCATAAACAGGGGCGCCCCATATACGTCCCAATATATGAAGTCCGTTGATTAAAGGTTGGTTGGCACTGAATCCAAATGTTGCCTCAGCATAAAAGAAATCATAAGGCTTGTTTTCTGAATCATTGAAAGGATTGCCATATTCCATGAATAGGTTTACGTATGGGTTGTGCTCTCCTCTGAATAAAGCTCCGTTGTCAGCAAGATAACGATCACCCACCGATATAGATAAGTCTACTGGGAAACGGTTGTAATCATGATACTTATAATACTTATTTTTTACAGCCCATGCATCACCACTAATGATACGGTTAAAACCTTTCATTGGGCATACCACTGTTGCTGCAAACTCACGCAGAAAGCGGCGGAAGCCACGCTGACTGTCATTAAGAATGATGTCGCTGATGCGATGTGTCACCTCTCCAATACATATACCACCAAATGTTGTCGCCATGAGGTCGTTGATAGCAGGTGGTTCAATTTCCCCACATGTCTCCCACATCAAACTTCCACCTAAAGCAAACGGTGCCGACTCCCAAAACGTCATTCCACTTGAACGGGCAGAATTAAAATAAAGACTGCCATGATAAGGGTGTGCAAATAGATTAGTAGAAAATTGGTCGTTGTCCCATACAAAGCCCGTTTTTATATTATGATGAATAGTGTGAAGGTTTACTTTCGCAAAATCTTCGTTCATCACAAACCTATCGAAACAATGCACAGCCATATTTATTCCAGTTGCCTCGGCAATGCCTTTCCATAAATATTTTCTATGCATGTAAGGAGCATTATATGCGTATGTGCTATCCGTGTCTGCATCTTCTTTATTAGTAGTCTTTGCATTTGGGGTCTCATAACCAGTCATGAGTGGATATTTCTTCTTATTGTATCTCACAGCTATACCAGCTTCCACGATAGCACCATTGCGATATTCGTTTAGATGATGGTAATAGCGGGTGTCTCCATATCCCACAGAAGCAAAAGCACTCATATAATTGTTTATCTGATAATCTGTGTTCACACGCAACTGCAATGAACATAGTCGTTTCGGCTTATCCTCATTATTTTGAAATGTCTCGATATGGAAAAATCCTATGTCTGAACTTACTGTCCATCGAGGTGCAATTTCAAAATATTGACCTAGACGATAGAACAAAGCTCCCGAAAAACGTTTATCAAGTCCCATATAATGCGTTCCTACACCGACCATACTATATGTACTTCGGTTGCGAAAGCGCATGGCGAAGTTCAGTTTGGTTGATGTGCCGGCATAGTACATCACGTCTATTTTGGTCTTGGGATTTACATTTACCAGTCCCACTTTGTGCGCAATCGTGTCGCGGCTATAGTTTATAAGTCCCACTTGCACACCTCTAGGATGCGAGCTGCACACATTGATCAGTCCAATCTGTGAACCATTAAGCGTATCTACATAATTATATGCGGCAACCTGAAGCCCACGCATGTAAGAAGAACAGATATTGGCAATGGTACTAATCTGCATACCCTCTTTCACTCCCATAGAAATGTTGGTGATTCCACTTAATTGCACACCTCGGAATGGACTTGTTGCTATGTTTGTAAATCCAGAAAGTTGTACACCGTTTAGAGAATGAGCCATGTTGTTGATAAAAGCAAATTGGAAACCAGATAAGTTACCGCTTATAGAATTTATCGCACCACATAATTGTGCTCCATTAACATCACCTGCCGTATATGAGAACAGCCCTCCAATGTTTAATCCGTTAGCCTCACGTCTTACAACGCTGGATAATCCACCAAACTGAAATCCGTGTAGAGAATCCACGTTGGAAACAAGTCCAATATTTAACTTACTAACAAGGGTACTGTCTTTTTCTCTTCTGTTTATTCCCAATGCAATATTTGTGTTTCGCTTCACAGGTGATAGCTGTGCCATTGAATATGCAATGTCAAGTAATAAGAATAAAGCCAATGTCAGGTGCCTTAATTTCATAACAAGTTAATTCTTAGTTTATGCAAATATAAATAAAATAGATGAAAAATGAAAACTATTCTTACAAAAATAGTATTGTTGTATTGAATTACAAAATAAAATGTGCAGACATAAAAATAACTATAAAGACTTGCTTTTTCAAAAAAGATTAGATAAATTTACTGCTTTGAAACCAATTACTGTAATATCATGATTTAATAGCAAACGATTTATGCACAAAAAAGACTATTTTGATATATAAATGGTATATATATACGTGTAATGATGATATATATGCAAATATTCTTTCAAATATAGTATATTTATTAAAATTATTGTATCTTTGCACAAAGAAAAAACAAAAGATAAATGGCATATAATAGAATTACTGCTGCAGAAGGCGCGGCAATGATAAATAATAATGAGAATATAGGACTATCAGGGTTCACACCAAACGGCGTTGCAAAAGCTGTATTTCGTGAACTTTCCAAGCGTGCCGTTTTGGAACATGAAGCTGGTAAACCATTTAAAGTTGGTATTCTGACAGGTGCATCTACCAGTCAGAGTATTGAGGGAGATATGGCTGCTGCAAAAGCTATAAAGTTCAGAGCACCATTCTCTACAAATAAGGATTTCAGAAGCCATACTAATGCTGGTGAAATAGATTATGAAGACATGCATCTAGGGCACATGGCTGAACGTCTGCGCCGTGGATTTTATGGAGAAATTGACTGGGCAATCATCGAGGTGAGTGATCTAGATGAGGGCGAAAGTATGTGCAAAGCATTCCTGACAAGTGCTGGAGGAATTGTTCCAACAATTGTTCGCTTAGCAAGAAAGATTATAATTGAGAAAAATTCATACCATAGCAAGGCTTCTCGCTATCTTCATGATGTATATGAAATAGGTGAGTGTCCTTTCCGTCAACCAATTCCTATCCTTGGTGTAAGTGATCGTATCGGAAAAGAATATGTAGAAATTGATGCCAAGAAAATCGTTGGTGTGGTTGAATGTAATATTCCTGAAGAGGCTAGAGCGTTCAAACCGCTTGATAGCATTACTCAACAGATGGGACATAATGTTGCCGAGTTTCTTGTTGCTGACTTGAAACGAGGACTAATTCCTCCACAGTTTCTTCCACTTCAAAGTGGAGTAGGGACAACAAGTAATGCTGTTCTTGAGGCTTTAGGACAAAATAGTGCCGTGCCTGTATTTTCTGTTTATACAGAGGTGGTTCAGGATTCTGTTGTGAAATACATGAAGGAAGGACGTATTAAGGATGCCAGCTGTTCATCGCTAACAGTGACAAACGATACCTTGCAAGAAATATATAGTGATATTGACTATTTCAAGAAGCATATAACTATCCGTCCAAGCGAAATCAGTAATTCGCCAGAAGTTATACGTAGATTGGGTGTCATTGCTATGAATACCGCAATAGAATGTGATATCTATGGCAATGAGAATTCAAGTCATATATGTGGTAGTAAACTAATGAACGGTATCGGTGGTTCATGTGATTATGAACGTAACGGATATATCAGTATATTCACCACACAGAGTACAACTAAAAATGGTTGCATCAGTGCTATTGTTCCAATGTGTAGTCATGTAGACTCAACAGAACATGATGTTGACGTGATTGTGACGGAGCAGGGTATTGCTGATCTTAGAGGAAAGGGACCGCTGCGTCGTGCAAAAGAGATTATAGAAAACTGTGCTCATCCAGATTACCGTCCATTGCTTAGAGATTATCTTAAAATAGCAGAACATGGACATGAGCCTCATAGCATGCGTGCCGCTTTGGCTTTCCACGATACATTCTTGAAAAAGGGTGATATGAGATTGACCAATTTTGGTGAGTATCTGTAAGAGAATCAAGATGAAGAAAACGAAGAAGATCATACTTTGGGCAGTTCTTTCTGTTGTTGTGTTATTCTGTATATACACCATTGGCGGTTCGTTTTATCTGATAAATTTTGCCCTGATGCCATCTGGTAAAGACAATATAGAAAAGGTGACTCATCGAAACGATTCTATATATTCGTTTATGAAGCCTTGGACTGATAGTCTGAATCAGGCAAAAGCCATTCATGATACAATGATTGTCAATAGTGATGGACTAAAGCTGAATGGTTATTATATTAAGTCGGCAAAACCAACACGCAAGACTGCTATTCTTGTTCATGGCTATAAGAACTGTGCTTATGCAATGTTGCCAATTGCTTATATCTACAGTCATGAATTGGGATACAATGTACTGTTGCCCGATTTGCAATATCATGGCAAGAGTGAAGGCAAGGCTGTAAACATGGGTTGGAAAGATCGCAAGGATGTTTTGTTGTGGGCCAAAGTAGCGAATTCAGTTTTTGGAAACCACACTGAAATGGTCGTGCACGGTATTTCAATGGGAGGTGCTACAACAATGATGGTGTCTGGCGAAAAACTTCCACCTTATATAAAATGCTTTATCGACGATTGTGGATATACTAGTGTCTGGGACGAATTCAATTATGAGATAAAAGAAATGTTTGGTCTCCCAACATTTCCATTAATGTATTCGTCGAGTGCAATATGCAAACTTTGGTTTGGTTGGAGTTTCGGTGAGGCTTCAGCTTTAAATCAGGTAGCAAAATGCAAACTGCCAATGTTGTTCATTCACGGTTCGGCAGATGACTATGTTCCTACACGAATGGTTTATCCGCTATATAAAGCAAAACCACAGCCTAAAGAAATATGGATTGTAAAGGGAGCGCCGCATGCAAAGTCGTTCCAGTTAAATCAGAAAGCATATATCAATAAGGTTGCACAATTTACAGGTAAGTATATCAATTGATATATTTACCTGATTACTATAATTTGTTGTTTAGGTTATCTAAAGTAATACACTTAATATTACTTTCCGTTGGAAAATGTTAACGACGTGATATATTTGGTTAATGTCTGTTATAACCTATACTATTTTCCGCTGGAAACTTGTTGAAGAAAATAAATTTTATAACTTTGCAAATGTTTTCCAATAGAAACTATTAATTAAAGATAATAATAATGAATAAGAAATTATTAATAACAATTATCATGGTAGCTGCAATCTTTTCAACAAGTTGCACGAGTGCTAAACAGAAACAACAAACAACAAATAAACAGGAGGCTAAGAAAATGAATACAACAGAATTGACACTATCTGAGTTCAAAAATAAAGTGATGGATTTTGAAAAGGATCCAGATAATTGGAATTATAAAGGTGATAAGCCTGCTATCATAGATTTCTATGCCACATGGTGTGGTCCTTGCAAGGCAACAGCACCAATACTCGACAGTTTGGCAGAAGAATATAAAGATAAAATTATTGTTTACAAGGTAGATGTTGACAAAGAGCAGGAACTTGCATCAATGTTTGGAATCCGCTCAATACCTTCATTGCTCTTCATTCCTATGCAAGGAGACCCAAAAATGCAGGTTGGTGCAATGGGAAGAATGGATCTTGAAAACGCAATAAAAAATACTTTATTGAAATAAGACAAGAAATATATAATGAATAAGAATTGTATTTGTAGAGTAAGAAATGTTTATCGTGCCATAGCTGCTTTTGAAACCGAGTTTCAAAAGCAGCTTGGTCTTAATATAAATGAGGCAATGTTACTTTGCATCGTCTCAGAAAAAGAAAACATATCTTCTGGTGAGATAGCAGAAGAAATGGAACTATCAAATTCAAATGCGTCAAAGGTAATTGCTTCTTTGGAAAAGAGTGGATATATTAATCGTAAACTTTGCAAGGAAGACAAGCGCTGTATGCGTTTCACGATTACAAAGAAGGGTGAGGAACTTCTTGCTAAGGTGAATTGTGAGAATTTCCAGTTGCCAAAGAATCTTATGTATTTATCGGTAGATTGATAGTTCTGCCAATAACTATAGTAAGATAAAACAAAGAATAAATATGAATCAGGAAAGAACTCTTGCGGATATAGCCGCAGATAATTATAATAACGGATATAACTGCGGTCAAGCTTTGGTTGTGGCTTTTGCTGAACGTTATGGCTTCTCAAAGGAGCAGGCTTCACAGATTACTGCCGCTTTTGGTGGTGGATTGGGACGCCAGAGACTCACTTGTGGTGCTGTTATGGGAATGGGAGTCTTGGCTGGGCTTGAAGATGGTAATTCCGTACCTGGAGAAAAGGATAAGGTGAAAACAACATTCAATGCTATACAGATGATGACTGAAAAGTTTAAAGAGCAGTATGGATCTGTGACATGTGGTGAAATATTAGGCTTGAAGGGATATGCTAAAGCTGAAGGTCCTGCTCAGCATCAGGAAATACCAGAAGCATATAAAGGCAGACCTTGTGCATTGAAGGTAAAGTTGGCCGCTCAGATATTTGAAGATTATCTTAAAAGTAAAGGCATAGCAGAGGATAAACAGAAATAGTTTAAGCGATAACAATACATTGTGGACTCAGAGTAGCTGAAAATTATGCTTTGGGAAGTTACGCATATTGTTGATATCATACACCATTTCTTAATAAGATATCTAGTTTATTTTGCTGCATTTCCATATAGTAACGCAAACTTTATATCGTAGAAACGCAAACGTTTGATCATAGAAACGTAAACTTTATGTCGTAGAAACGCAAACTTTATATCGTAGAAACGGATTTCTGAATCTTTAAATGCTTCTTGTCAACAGTAACAATGTGATAAGAAGCATCGTTTTGTCTTAATTCAGATGCGATTTATAGTGCTTTGTCCATTTACATGTATTGCTGATTAGCATAATCTCCCCCCTATAGTTTTTTTAAATAAATAGCGTCAAAGTGTCTATTGGCTGTGTATCAGATAGTTAGAATGCTTTTTTAGCGAAGATAAGTATCAGGCAAGAGACGTAATTTTATGCTTTATATCGATGAAATGCAAAATAGAGGATGATTCAGAGGCGATTTTTACTGTACAAAAACATCTATTTTTAGCTAAGAAATTGAGGATTTTGTGAAAAAGCTGCTTTTGTTTTTCTAAAAATTGATAACGCATATTACGACACTCCATTTTTGATAAAATCATATCTAAGTTGCTGATAATCAGCTTTTCGTCAGTTCGACGCTAGTATTTTGAAAACTTTTATTGCGCGCGCATGTGCGCGTACATTATTTATATAATATAAAGCATCCGTATTATTTGCATTTTCTTTCATAGCATCAGTTATTATGTTTAACAGATACTGTATAATAAAGATTCAACTATTCGTTTTTATATTCTTGTGGAGTCATTGAAGTTAAGCGTTTAAAGAATTTGCAGAAGAAACTTGGATTTGGAAAGTTCAATGCTTCGCTGATTTGTGCAACTTGCATATCAGAATGTTTAAGCATTACTTTGGCTTCGGCAATTACCGATTTATCTATCCACGCTTTTGCAGTGGTGTCGCTGGCATTGCTGATCAGTGTGCCAAGATAACGTTGAGACATGCACATTTTATCAGCATAAAACGCTAGCGAACGCTCACTTTTGCTGAATTTATGTACAAGGTTTATAAATTTAAGAAATATTTCTCGTTCGTGACTATGCAGTTCTTCGGTAGCTCCAGTCTTACTGTTTAAATTGTCATACATACAAAGCATCGCCTTCATGACACAAGAGAATATGTCAATACCAAGATTTTCAGAATGAATTAGATGCCATGTGTCTTCTAATAGTCTGTGAAAAATGTACTCTTCCTCTTCGGTCATTCTAATTAGAGTTTTACTTTCACCACTGATTAAGCATGATGGAACTCTTCCGTTGAAGAGCATTTGCAATAATTCATCATTAACAGATATTGCCTCAAAATCGAAATCTGGCGAGAAGTATATTGGCTGCACAATGCTTCCTGCCCCGATAAACAACATCATACCTTTGTTAACAGAGTAATCAATAAGATTTATATTTGCTTTTCCTGTTCCGCTTTTTATGCGACATACACGAAGTTCATCAAATCTGTAAGGTTGGTTTAATGTGATGGATTTCTTTCTTAGTTTGTTGAAACTCAATAATACAGCAAAGTCCTTAGCAACATATGCAGCACCAGTATTATCTAATATACCTTGTCGTATATAATCGCGTATGCGTTCAAAATCCAGTTTTATAGGCTTATTACCATTCATATCATCCTATTTGTTGGTTAATATGCCTCAAAGATAATAAAATATCCCTGTTTTTGCTTATATTTTTTGGAATATCGTACAAAAAGAACATTTTTCAATTATTAAAGATAATAACTTTATTACTGAAACAACATATCTTTGCAGAAAAATATAGGATATGAGAATAAGAATGATTCTTCTGGGATTAATTATGGCAACCACAGGCTGCTATGCCCAACTAACATTACAAGAGTGCAGACAGAAAGCGCATGATAATTATCCGCTTATAAAGCAATATGATTTGGTTGAACGGCTGCGTGATTATAATATCGCAAACGCTTCTGTAGCCAATTTACCACAAGTTTCAGTAACAGGATTGACAACCTATCATACAGATATGATAAAGGGGAATCTTCCTTCAACCTTTGATACCAAAAACTATATATATGGTGGCATGTTGCAGGTATCTCAAAGTGTATATGATGGCGGTGCAGTGGCTGCTCGTAAAAAGATAACCAAAGCTGATGCTAATGTGAGTAGCGAACAGTTGAATGTTTCAATGTATGACGTGAATTCAAGAGTGGATCAGATGTTTTTTGGGACATTACTTCTTGATGAGCAAATCAAGCAAAACAAACTGTTACAAGAGGATTTGGCACTTAGTAGAAAGAATGTTGAAGCAATGATGAAGAACGGAATTGCCAATCAAAGCGATATTGATGCGATTAAGGTGGAACAACTTAACGCCGAGCAACAGATGAAAAGTATGATGGAGCAGAGGCATTCATACATTATGATGCTGGCTATTTTTATCGGTGAAAAGCTTGATGATGGCACAACCTTCTCTCGTCCGTCTGGCGATATGCCAGAATCAATGGAAGTGAAACGACCAGAATTGAAACTTTTTGATGCACAGACGATATTATTAAATGAACGCGAGAAAGCTCTTGACGTAAACTTAAAACCTAAATTCGGATTATTCGTTTCTGGGCTTTGGGGGAATACAGGACTAGATATGATAAACAAGAGTATGCTAATGGCTGGAGCTAAACTGACTTGGAATATTGGCGGACTCTATACAAGAAAGAATGACAAAAGACAGATTGAGGCAAATAGACAACAGATAGAAAGTAATCGTGAGACATTTCTTTTTAATACACGATTGCAAACTGCTGGAGAAACATCAGTTATTAATGACCTGAAACAGAAGATTCAGACTGATGATGCAATCGTTGTTCTCCGTACCAGCATAAGAAGTAAAGCTGAGCGAAAGGTAGCAAATGGTACACTAACTATCAACGAGATGCTGCGTCAGATTAATGCTGAAAGCGAAGCAAAGCAAGCAAAGGCTTTGCACGAAGTTCAATTATTGAAAGAGATTTACCAACTTAAAAATATTGGCAACTATTAATATTTAAAGATATATGGAAACAAGAAGATTTATTATATTGGTTTCAATGGCAACGATGTTTGCAGCATGCTCATCAGACAAAAAAGACTATGATGCAACTGGTGCTTTCGAAACAACAGAAGTTACTGTGGCTGCAGAACAGACTGGACGCATTATGGATTTTGATATTACAGAAGGTCAGAATATAGATTGTGGTAAGCAAGTTGGAGTTATTGATACTGTCCAGTTGCAGTTAAAAGCTATGCAAATGGGGGTTACAAGGGAAACGTATGAAAATCAGAAACCTGATGTGCAGAAGCAGATTGCAGCATTGCGCCAACAGATTGCCACGGCTGTAAAGGAACAGCGTAGATCAGCAGGACTGGTGAGAGACGGAGCAGCAAATCAAAAGCAGTTAGATGATGCAAATGCGGCAGTGCTTGTGTTGCGTAGACAGTTGGAAGCTCAGATATCTATGTTGGGCAACAGCACTAGAAGTTTGTCTAGCCAAAGCAGCGCTACAGGAATAGAGCGTGCTCAGATTATAGACCAATTGCGCAAGTGCCATATCGTTGCACCAATAAGTGGAGTAATTCTTGAAAAGTATGTTGAGAAGGGTGATTTCGCTACAATCGGCAAACCATTATTCAAGATAGCTGATATGAACAATGTTTATCTTCGTGCTTATATCACATCGGGACAATTGGAAAAGGTGAAAGTAGGACAGAAAGTAAAAGTGTTTAGCGACTATGGAGACAAAAAACGCAAAGAATATAGCGGCACTGTTACATGGATATCAGAACATTCTGAATTCACTCCAAAGACAATACAGACAGATGATGAACGCGCCGACCTTGTTTATGCTGTAAAGATACTCGTTAAGAATGACGGATATATCAAGTTAGGCATGTATGGCGAAGTGAAGTTCTAAACACAATTAATCAAAGCTAATCATGACAGCTATAGAAATAAATAATGTCACCAAACATTTCTGTAAGGTATGTGCGCTAGACGATGTTTCGCTAAATATAGCCAAGGGAGAACTCTTTGGTATAATAGGACCTGATGGAGCCGGCAAAACAACACTGTTTCGCATACTTGCAACCTTGCTTGTTCCAGAAAAAGGAACAGCTTCTGTTGATGGCTTTGATACTGTTACAATGATGCGTGAGATCAGAAAGCGTGTAGGGTATATGCCTGGCAGGTTTTCTTTATACCAAGATCTTACGGTAGAGGAAAATCTAAAGTTCTTTGCAAAGCTGTTTGGTACAACAATAGAAGCAAATTATGATTCGATACGTGATATATATTCTCAGATAGAACCGTTCAAAAACAGGCGCGCAGGTGCTCTTTCTGGTGGAATGAAGCAGAAGCTTGCACTTTCGTGTGCCTTGGTGCATCAGCCTAGTGTGCTGTTTCTGGATGAACCAACAACTGGTGTAGATCCCGTTTCACGTAAAGAATTCTGGCAGATATTGCAAAAGCTGCGCAATACAGGAATGACCATCATTGTATCAACTCCATATCTTGATGAAGTACGTCAATGTGGACGAATAGCTTTTCTCAACAAGGGAAAGGTGTGTGGAGTAGGAGCGCCTGATGATATTCTGAATCAGTTTAAAGACGTGTTCTGTCCAGAACCATTGTCGCATTCTGACGAAGTAAAACATTCAGCAGCCGATGATGTGATTGTTGTTGACGGATTGTGCAAGACATTTGGTACATTCCATGCAGTAGACCACATATCGTTTAGTGTGCACAGAGGTGAGATATTCGGATTCCTTGGAGCTAATGGAGCCGGCAAGACTACAGCGATGCGCATGTTGACGGGATTAAGCCAGCCTTCTGGTGGTAAAGCTACTGTTGGCGGATATGATGTTTCCACAGAATACGAACAGATAAAGAAGCATATTGGGTATATGAGTCAGAAGTTCTCTTTGTATGAAGATTTGAAGGTGTGGGAAAACATACGTCTTTTTGCCGGTATATATGGCATGGATGACAAAGAGATTGCATTAAAAACCAATTCTTTGTTGAGTCGTTTAGGAATGAGTGAACATAAGAACACCATCGTTAGGGACCTCCCGCTCGGATGGAAACAGAAGTTGGCTTTCTCGGTATCTATATTTCATAAGCCTGATGTTGTGTTTCTTGATGAACCAACAGGAGGTGTGGATCCTTCAACACGTAAGGAATTCTGGACATTGATCTATGAGGCTGCATCAGAAGGTATAACAGTTTTTGTGACGACTCACTATATGGACGAGGCTGAATACTGTGACCGCATATCCATCATGGTTGACGGACAGATAAAAGCCTTAGGCACTCCGTCACAGCTAAAAAGTCAATTCGCTGTTAACGATATGGACAGTGTGTTCACAATGTTAGCACGAAAGGCACAACGAAAATCAGATTGACAATATGACAACATTCATATCATTTATAATAAAAGAGGCACGCCACATATTGCGTGACCGCCGCACCTTACTTGTACTAATAGGTATGCCAATAGTGATGATGTTTTTGTTTGGATTTGCTATCACCACCGAGGTACGTAATGTGCGCATTGTGCTAGTATCATCTTCAATAGACAAAGCTACCCAGAAAATAGCAAATCGTCTTGATGCATCAACATACTTCAATATTACTGCCAAGGTTCAAAATACGGATGAGGCAAAGACAATGCTTGAAGGAAATAAGGCAGATATGGCAATTGTTTTCAGTCCTGATTTTGCCAGTCATATATACGATGGTGAGGCAAGGGTGCAGATACTTGCTGATTGCGCTGATCCAAATATGGCAATACAACAGGCGAACTATGCCAGCCAGATTATACTTTCCGAGCTTACTTCGGCAGGAGTATCGAATGGCGGGGCATTGATAAAGTTGATGTATAATCCACGAATGGAGAGTGCTTATAATTTTGTGCCAGGAGTAATGGGAATGATATTGATGATTATATGCGCGATGATGACATCTATAAGTATTGTTCGTGAAAAGGAACGTGGAACAATGGAAATACTCCTTGTGTCGCCAGTTCGCCCTATACTTATAATCATTGCCAAGATGATACCCTATCTTATTCTGGGTATTGTAGATTTGATATTGATTCTTTCCATATCATATTTTGTATTGCATGTACCCATCGCTGGTAGCTTGCTATCTCTTTCAGCAGTCTCTGTGTTGTTTATCATTGTGGCGTTGTCGCTGGGACTGCTCATCAGTGTTCTTACAAATACGCAGGTGGCTGCTATGCTAGCCTCAGGAATGATGCTGTTAATACCAAGTATCTTACTTTCGGGGATGATTTATCCAATAGAGAGTATGCCTGTCGTATTACAGTTTATTGTGCATATCGTACCAGCATCATGGTTTATCTCTGCATGTAGAAAAATTATGATTATGGGCGTGAGTATCACTGCGGTTTGGAAAGAAGTATGCGTTATGACAATAATGGCAATCTTCCTTCTCGTTGTTAGCCTTAAAAAATTCAAGAAAAGATTAGAGTAGAATTATGATACTGAGATACCTAATAGAAAAAGAATTCAAGCAAATACGTCGTAATGCGTTTTTGCCAAAGATGATAGTCATGTTCCCTATTGTGATTATGCTTGTTATTCCATGGATTACAAACTTGGAAATAAAAAACATATCACTGCTGTTGGTGGATAATGACAGAACAACAACGTCGCAGCGAATGGTACATGAAATTGAGGCTTCTGATTATTTTATCTTCAGAGGAATGTCTCCATCTTACGATGATGCAGTGAGGGAAATGGAAAAGGGTAAAGCTGATATTATAGCAGTGATACCCCAACATTATTCACGTGATTTGGTAAATGGTCATCCCACAAACATCCTTATAGCATCTAACTCTGTAAACGGAACAAAAGGTGCGATGGGGGCTTCTTACTTATCCAATATCGTTGTACCATCAACGGGTAAACTTCCGATATCAATACTAAACCTTTTTAATACTTATCAGGATTACAAAGTGTTTATGATACCAGCCCTGATGGCGATATTGCTTATTCTCTTTTGTGGTTTTATGCCTGCACTAAATATCGTTGGCGAGAAGGAAGTAGGGACTATCGAGCAGATTAATGTAACACCTGTTGGCAAGTTCTCGTTTATCATGGCAAAGATAATACCTTATTGGGTGATAGGGTTAGTGGTGATGACAATATGCTTTATCCTTTCATGGGCTGTTTATGGAATCACTTCCGCAGGACCATTGTTAGTGATATATCTCATCGCCATCATCATGGCACTTATTATGAGTTCACTTGGATTGATCATCTCAAATTACAGCAGCACGATGCAGCAAGCGATGCTTGTGATGTGGTTTTGCATGGTGTGTTTTATCCTGTTAAGTGGACTGTTCACGCCAGTGCGCAGCATGCCTGATTGGGCTCAATATCTGACAGATATAAATCCAATGCGTTATTTCATAGATGCAATGCGTATTGTGTTTATTCGTGGTGGAGGTCTGTTAGAAATAATGTCTCAGTTCATCGCCTTAATATCATTTTCTATCGTAATGGGTACATGGGCTGTGGTTAGTTACAGGAAGAACGATTGATATATAACATATAATAAATAAATATTAAGAATTTCAGCCAAATTTTAGTGATAAATTCATAAAAAGATGCTATCTTTGCAGAAGACTATTTTAGCTGACATTATTTATAAATTGTATATTCATTATCATCATTCAGTATGAGCTTAAACGTAGAAAAGGGAAACAAGAAAAGAGTAGTTATTGTAGGTGGAGGTTTCGGTGGCTTGAAATTAGCTACGAGTCTACGCCATTCAGGTATGCAGGTAATATTGATTGACAAGAACAATTATCATCAATTTCCACCACTTATCTATCAGGTGGCTTCTGCCGGTATGGAGCCTAGTTCAATATCCTTCCCATTTAGAAAGATATTCCAGGATCGTAAGGACTTCTATTTTCGCATGGCTGAAGTGAGAGCTGTGTTCCCTGAAAAGAAAATCATACAGACATCAATTGGTAAGGTAGATTATGATTACCTAGTGTTTGCCGCGGGAGCGACAACGAATTTTTATGGAAACAAGCACATTGCTGAGGAAGCAATGCCAATGAAGAATGTTGCCGAGGCAATGGGATTGCAAAATGCTATTCTTGCAAACCTTGAACGTTCTATAACTTGTGCCAATAATGTAGAGCGTCAGGAATTGCTCAATGTAGTTATTGTTGGCGGTGGAGCAACTGGTGTAGAGGTAGCAGGTGTGCTTTCAGAGATGAAACATACTATTTTGCCTCACGACTATCCGGATTTGGATAGCAGTTTAATGAATATATATCTTATTGAAGCAGGAAATCGTCTTCTTTCTGCCATGTCACCAGAATCTTCAGTGAAAGCCGAGGAATTTCTGCGTAAGATGGGAGTTAATATATTGCTAAATAAAATGGTTACTGATTATCGTGACCACAAGGTAGTGCTTGCTGACGGAAGTGAAATTGCAACTCGTACATTTATATGGGTTAGTGGTATCGCTGGTGTACAGATTGGTAATATGGATAAGGCTTTCTTTGGACGTGGCAACCGTATTAAGGTAGATGAATTTAACCAAGTTCCTGGCATGGACGGCGTATTTGCAATTGGTGACCAGTGTATCATGAGCGGTGATAAGGAATATCCTAACGGACATCCTCAGTTGGCTCAGGTTTCAATACAGCAAGGTAAGCTGCTTTCAAAGAATCTTCGTCGTCTTGTTAAGGGCAAGAGCATGAAACCGTTCTCATATAAGAACCTAGGTTCAATGGCTACTGTAGGACGAAATAAGGCTGTAGCTGAGTTCAGCAAGATAAAGTTGCAGGGATTTGTAGCATGGGTTTTGTGGCTCGTTGTTCACCTTCGTTCAATTCTTGGTGTTCGTAATAAAGTTATCGTATTGCTAAACTGGATATGGAATTATTTCAATTACAACCAGTCTTTGCGAATGATATTCTATCCAAAGAAGGCCAAAGAGATTATAGAAAGAGAGGCTCGCGAGGCCGTAACTCACTGGGGTGAGGATTTACTGAACGAAGAAAATAGTGAAGAAAAGGAGTGAATGTAACAAGTTGATAAAACATTTGTAGCAGTTTTGTAACAACTATTTAATACTTTTGCAGCGTAAAAATATTAATTATTAAAAAGTGATTAAAAAGAACAAGATTATGAACAATTCTTTTTTTAGCAAATTCGGTCCTAAAGAACCTAAGTTCTTTGACTATCTGAAACAGGTTTCAGAGATTCTCTTGTCAGCATCAGAAATGTTGCAAGGTGCTCTAGATTGCAAAACAGGAGAAGAACGCAAAGAATTCTTTCGTAAAATAAAAGAAAAGGAACGTTTAGGAGATGAATTGTCTCATAAAATTTTCGAAGAGCTGAGCTCTTCTTTCATCACTCCTTTCGATCGTGAAGATATTCATCTTTTGGCAGACAAACTTGATGATGTTATTGACAGAATCAACAGTTGTGCGAAACGTATAGCAATATACAATCCAAAGCAGAATAATCCTTATGAAAAGTCTTTGGGTGAAATCGTAAAGAAAGGTGCTGAATGCATTAATGAATCAATGGAAGAGCTTTCTTCTATCCGTAAGAATGCTTCAAAACTCAAACTTCATTGCAAGACTTTGCATGATCTAGAAAACGAGGGTGATGATATTTATGAAACAGCTATTATCAACTTGTTTGAGGATGAAAAAGACGGAATCGAACTAATCAAGATGAAGGAAATCCTTAATGAACTTGAAAAGACTACCGATGCGGCAGAGCATGTAGGTAAGATCTTGAGAACGATTATCGTAAAATATGCATAATTGATTTAATAATAATATAAGTATCTATGATATTACTTATCTCAATTATATTTCTAGCGTTGGCTTTTGATTTCATCAATGGTTTCCATGATGCAGCCAACTCTATTACAACAATTGTTACAACGAAAGTGCTCACTCCGTTTCAAGCGGTGTTGTGGGCAGCTTTCTTTAACTTTGTAGCTTTTTTCATCTCAAAATATATAATAGGTGAGTTTGGTATTGCCAACACTGTTTCAAAAACCGTTTATGAGCAATATATTACGTTGCCGATAATCCTTGCCGGTGTTATTGGTGCTGTTATATGGAACTTACTTACATGGTGGAAGGGCATTCCTTCTTCTTCATCACATACTCTTATTGGTGGCTTTGCCGGTGCTGCAATTATGGCAAACGGTTTTCAGGCTATTCAGAGTTCTGTGATTTTCAAGATTGCAGCATTCATTCTTTTGGCTCCATTTATTGGTATGGTCATAGCATTTATTACATCAATGATAGTGCTGTATGTCTGCCGAAAGATGAATCATAGTAAGGCTGAAGTTTGGTTCAAACATCTTCAGCTAGTATCTTCAGCCCTATTCAGTATTGGACATGGTCTGAATGACTCTCAGAAGGTAATGGGTATTATCGCTGCTGCGCTTGTTGCAGCTCATCCGCTTCATCTTGGCATGGGAATACATTCTGTAGAGGATATTCCTGATTGGGTGGCTTTCTCTTGTTTCTTTGCTATTTCAGCAGGAACAATGTCAGGAGGTTGGAAAATCGTTAAGACAATGGGTACAAAGATTACAAAGGTAACTCCGTTTGAAGGAGTTGTCGCAGAGACTTCTGGTGCCTTGACATTATTTCTTACAGAATATTTCAAGATTCCTGTTAGTACAACTCATACCATAGCTGGTTCTATTATGGGAGTAGGAGCTACAAAGCGACTATCTGCTGTAAGATGGGGTGTTACAAAAGATTTGATGGTAGCATGGCTTCTTACTATTCCTGTAAGTGCGATGCTTGGAGCGCTGGTTTATCTAGTGGTGTCACTTTTTAAGTGATTTTTATACAGATAATAATCAAACGTTACAAAAGAAAGTGCAATGTAATGTACTGACTTTCTTTTGTAACGTTTTTGTTTTTCCTTATTTGATAATAATACATAATATTCTCTTAAAATAATTGTAAAAGCTATTTTGTTGGTGTGCAAACGATAGTTAAAAGCCATACTGATAGTCAAATATATGTTATTTGAGTTACTGAAAGCATCTTTTAATAGGACAAAAAATGTACCTTTGCGCGAAAAATAAAAATGATGACAGTTTTATCATTTACAATTATCTTGATTTGTGCGGCATTCCTTGCTGGACTTCTTGGCTCGCTTACGGGCTTAGGTGGTGGAGTGGTAGTGATACCAGTATTGACGCTTTGTTTTAATATTGATTTTCATTATGCCATAGGTGCAGCCCTTGTTGCTTCAATAGCAACATCATCTGGTTCAGCCAGTGCTTATGTAAAAGAGGGTATCACCAATATTCGTCTTGGAATGTTTTTGGAGATAGCGACCACGATTGGTGCTGTCGGCGGAGCTATTATAGCCCTGTGGATGCCAACTAACATTATTGCTGTTATCTTTGGATTGGTATTGATTTTAACTTCTGCAATGCAAATGCGCAGAAAGGTTGATCATACAAATGTTGTGGGAAGCGACATGGCACGCAAACTAAAGCTATATGGTACTTATCCTACTAAGGATGGTGAAAAGAAATACGAACTGACTAATGTTGGTGGCGGTTTCTCTGTAATGCTTGGCGCTGGAGTTCTTTCTGGTCTTCTAGGTATTGGTAGTGGAGCATTGAAAGTGCTAGCTATGGATGCTGCAATGAAAGTTCCATTTAAAGTAAGCACAACAACAAGTAATTTCATGATTGGTGTTACAGCTGTTGCTTCTGCTGTTGTCTATATTCAAAGAGGTTATATCGCTCCGGGAATTGCTTTCCCAATAATGGTAGGAGTCTTGGGCGGTTCACTTTTCGGTGCTAAACTCTTGAAGCGACTTGATGTAACAATATTGAGAAAGATATTTGTCTTTGCCATTCTGTTGGTTGCGATAAATATGATATATAATGGTATAATGGGTAAATTTTAATGACTATGGAATTGATGAATGAAAATAAGAAGATGCAGCAGTTGATTGGTTCAACTCTGCGTGTCGGTGTAATGACTGCATGTTGCATTGCAATTCTCGGCGGAATATACTATTTGATTAGTCATGGTTCTGAGTCAATACCTGATTACTATAAGTTTCATGGCGAGCCAACATCACTGACTTCTTTGACAGGTATTTTCACAGGTTTGTTCCAATTTCAGGCAGCAAACTGGATACAACTTGGAGTCTTGGTTTTAATGCTAACTCCAATAACTAGAATCATTCTTTCGTTGGTTGATTTTGCTCACCAGCGTGATTGGTTATATGTTGGTATAACAACAATTGTCTTTCTGGTGATATTGTCTAATTCACTTGGTGGACTATTTAAATAAATATATAAATGCAGGGGTTTATCTCCTGCATTTTTTTGTTTATACCTTCTGATAATCAAATAAATTTCAACAATCTAATTCCTTTGAAAACGCTTTATTCTGCATTCTACGCTTTGCTATATTATTCTTTGTTCAAGTAATTAAGCATAGAAATAGATTCTTTTTTATCTAAAAAAATCAGTAAACTATTAGTTCGTATAAGAAAATGTTGTATATTTGCTATTGAAATGAATGATATCGTTGCCCCCTGTAACATTATTGTAATCATATTGAAATAGATATAAATAAACAATGCTGTATCTTTGCAACATCACAAATAATAAAGACATGACAGAAAAAAAATATCGAATTCTTGTTGTTGATGATGAACAGGACTTATGTGAAATTCTGAAGTTTAATCTTGAAACCGAAGGATATCAAGTGGAGACTGTAAACTCTGCCGAAGAGGCTTTGACAATGGATATAGCCGGCTTCGACTTGTTATTGCTTGATGTGATGATGGGTGGTATGTCTGGTTTCTCTATGGCTAAGACCATTAAAAAAGAACCGACAACTGCTAACATCCCTATAATATTTCTTACAGCCCGTGATACAGAAAACGACACGGTGACAGGATTTAATATTGGTGCAGATGATTATATTTCAAAACCGTTTTCAATTAGGGAAGTAATGGTAAGAGTTCGTGCTGTATTGAGACGTACTACAGACGATAATGCTCCAACAGAACAACAGTTCATCAGATATCAGGGACTGGAAATGAATCTAAGCAAGAAAACGGTGGCTATTGATGGAGAGGATATTCCTTTCACAAAAACAGAATTTGAACTATTGCAACTTCTTTTGGAAGAGCGTGGAAGAGTATTCTCAAGACAAGAACTGATTGACCGTATTTGGCCTAAAGATGTATTAGTGCTTGACAGAACTGTAGATGTTAACATCACACGACTGAGAAAAAAGATTGGAAGATTTTCTAAATGCATTGTCACAAGACTTGGATTTGGATATTACTTCGACTCCTAAATTAACCTTAATGAATAATTCAGCAAAAGAATGAAGAGAATATCAGTAGGAACAAAACTTCATCTGACCGTAATGCTTGTTTTTCTCTCATTTACTGTAGCATTTACAATGTTTCAGCATTTCAGAGAGAAGCAATACAAAATAGATAATCTTGAAATACGTCTCCAATCTTTCAATGAAAGTATGGACGATGCTTTACACTATATCGGGAGAAACGATGAAAAAATTCTTTCTGGTTATGTGAAGCGTACTAATATTCCTGACCTAAGAGTTACGATCATCACACCTAAAGGAAAGGTTGTATTCGACAATATTCGAAAAGATTACGCTAATTTTACTAATCATGCCAATAGAAAAGAAGTTAGAAATGCGCTAAAATATGGGTATGGCTCAGAAATAGACCGTAAAAGTGCTACGTTGAATAGGGAGTATTTTTATTCTGCCACTTATTTTAAAAAAGACGGTTTTATTATACGTAGTGCGTTGCCTTATGACAATAATCTATCTGAAACTTTGAAAACTGATCAACATTATATCTGGTTCTCTCTTACAGCAATAATTATTCTTACATTGGTGCTGTATAAGTTTACCGGTCCGCTTGGAAGAAATATAACTAAATTGCGTAGTTTTGCAAGTAAAGCAGATCATAACGAGAGTCTGGATACCGAAGACCTTATGGAATTCCCTGGTGATGAACTTGGTGAGATTGCTGAGAAAATTATTAAGTTGTATAAGCGTCTGCAATCAACAAGAAAGGAACAGGATGTATTGAAACGGCAGCTGACTCAGAATATTGCGCATGAACTCAAGACTCCAGTTGCAAGTATACAAGGATATCTAGAGACAATCCTCAATAATCCTGGTATAAACGAGGACATGAGATTGCAGTTTATGCAAAGATGTTATGCTCAAAGCCAGAGACTTACTGCCTTGTTGCAAGATATATCAACACTGAATCGTATGGATGACGCTCCTGATATGATAGACTTTACGAGAGTGAATATATCGCAGACAGTGAAAGACATTATCAAAGAGACATCTTTACAGTTGAGTCAGAAACAGATGACTTTTAATGATATGCTACCAGATAATATTGTCATTAAAGGTAACCAAAGTCTGATTTATAGCATCTTCCGTAATCTTACCGACAATGCAATAGCTTATGCTGGTGTAGGAACAGAGATAACTCTGAGCGCAGTAGATAATGGAAAAGAATGGAAGTTTGTTTTTAAAGACAATGGTGTTGGAGTTCCATATAAGCATCTGGCACGACTGTTTGAACGATTCTATCTAGTAGACAAGGGACGTAGCCGAAAGATGGGCGGAACTGGTTTGGGACTAGCGATAGTTAAGAATGCAGTACTTCTGCATAAAGGAATGATAAAAGTTGAAAATAGAAAAGAAGGCGGATTAATGTTTACCTTCTTCTTGCAAAAATAAAATAATTAAGGCTCAGTAATGAACCTTAATTTATATAGTTATAGTGGTGCTGTAAAAAGATAAGTTCTTATGAGCCAATAGCTTAGAATACCGGCGATATATCCGACAAAGGCTATCCAACTTACTTTCTTCATGTACCAACCAAATGTAATTTTCTCCAATCCCATTACTACAACTCCGGCTGCACTACCAATGATTAAGATGCTGCCGCCGACTCCTGCACAATATGCTAGAAGTTGCCAGAACAAACCATCAACGGCAATATCGCCAGTAGGTGCAATAGGATACATTCCCATGCATCCAGCAACCAACGGAACATTGTCAACAATACTAGATATGACACCGATTATGCCAGTCACAACATAGTGATTACCATGAAATGTTGTATTAAGAGTTGAACCAAGTGATGTGAGGATTCCTACTTCCTCAAGACATGCAACTGCCATCAGTATGCCGAGGAAGAAAATAATTGTTGTCATGTCTATGCGAGACAACAAGTTGCTAACTCTTTTCTGAAATGTTACTTCAGAATTCTCTTGATGCAATCGGCGATAAAAAACTTCTGTGATTGTCCACAATACTCCAAGTACAAAGAGTATTCCTACAAAAGGAGGAAGGTTTGTCAGTGATTTAAATATAGGCACAAACATCAAACCGCCGACACCGATAAAGAATATTATCTTGCGCTCATTGTTTGAGAATTCTAATTCTTTTTCATTAGAACTTTCATGTGTTACAGCATTATAATTTACAAGTTCGCCTTTAAGCTGTGTCTGTAATATCAAAGCAGGAATTATTAATGACACAACAGACGGAACAAATACTTCTGATATAATACCAAGAGATGTTATCACTCCCTTGTTCCATAGCATGATTGTGGTGACGTCGCCGATAGGGGAGAATGCTCCACCTGCATTTGCCGCTATAATAACAAGTGATGCGTAAATAATACGGTCCTTATGTTCGTGAACCAATTTGCGCAATATCATAATCATAACGATACTTGTCGTGAGGTTGTCAAGGATTGCAGAGAGAAAGAATGTCATGAAAGCTATTTTCCATAACAGCCCTCGTTTGCTCTTTGTGAACATTCTACTTTGTACCCAGTTGAATCCACCGTTCTGGTCGACAATTTCAACTATAGTCATTGCGCCCATCAGGAAAAACAACGTGGTGCTAGTGCTTCCCAAGTGTCTTTCAATGGCATTGCATGCCTCATTAATCAGGTCGTTGCCAACAAACCCCGAGATGTAATGCCCTGGGTCGACCATAAATAATGCCCAACATGCCACAAACATAAGCAGTGCTACGGCTGCCTTGTTTACTTTTGTAATACTCTCAAGAGCTATAAATAGATAACCCACAACGAATACTACAACAATAGCGATTGTTAAAGAACTCATATTTCGTAATATTTAAATTTGTAGTTATAAGTAATTTGTTTTTCAATTCATGAACAAAGATAATGTAAATAGAAGACAATACAAAATTAATTATATTTATTTTTCTTGTAGAGTTGCTGCATAACTAATTTATAAAGATACTTCAAATGAGTGGAAATGCGAAATTAAAAGCATTTTTTTCTTTGCAATTACGTTCGTTTCTATTATCTTTGTAGCATGAATACTCCAAATACTGACAATGTTAAGATGAGCGAAAACATAATCATTGCTGATGCAGATTATGTGGATTCTGTAGCTTTCAACCTTATCGTAAACTTCGAGCGTATGATTGGACGTGCCATTCCTAAAGCAGACCTTAGCCAATGGGCTGTATGTATTGCTCTTGACGGAGGTGTGCGCGAGGGTAAGAATTATACTCAGATTGTGCTTGTACATGATAAAAAAAATACATGTATGGACAATTTTACTCCATCTGGTTATGATAAGGATTTAAATTCAAAAGCTTTCACTGACGATAAACTTGGTGAGTTTGCTATTACTTCAGTTGAAGTTGGCGATATGGTGAGCAAAGATGAATATATTGAGAATGTACTCAAAACCATATTGCAGCATGATGAAGTGAAACGCGTTATGATTGTCCCTGACAGCGAAAAGAGTGATGCGTATTCGCAGATAAGAAGTTTGTTGCGCAATACAGATGATGACAACAAACGAATAACAATGTTTGCCATGCAACCTCTAGAGGGTGGTAATTTCCGTCAGGAGATATTGGGATATTCACTGATGAATGCTCTTGGTATTCGTTCGGATGAAATTAATGGCAAATAAGTAGAATAAAAACAAAAGATATAAATATGAGTAGAGTTTTAATGATTGGAGCCGGTGGCGTAGCTACAGTAGCGGCTTTTAAAATTGCCCAGAATACTGATGTGTTTTCTGAGTTTATGATTGCTTCTCGTCGTAAGGCGAAATGCGATAAACTGGTTGAGTCTATTCACAATGCAGGTCTTAATATGGATATAAAGACTGCTCAGGTGGATGCAGACGATGTTGAACAGTTGAAGACCCTCTTCAATAGTTTCAAACCCGAACTCGTAATTAATCTAGCTTTGCCATATCAGGACCTTACTATTATGGACGCATGTTTGGCTTGCGGATGCAACTATCTTGACACAGCCAATTATGAACCAAAAGATGAGGCTCACTTTGAATATAGTTGGCAATGGGCTTATAAGGATAAATTTGAGAAGGCTGGTCTCACAGCTATTCTTGGATGTGGTTTTGATCCAGGAGTTAGTGGTATTTATACTGCTTATGCGGCAAAGCATCACTTCGATGAAATTCAATATCTTGACATCGTTGACTGCAATGCTGGAAACCATCACAAGGCTTTTGCTACAAACTTTAATCCAGAGATAAACATACGTGAAATTACTCAGAAGGGTTTGTATTATAAGGACGGACAATGGATAGAAACAGATCCTTTGGCTGTTCATAAAGACCTGACATATCCTAACATTGGTCCACGTGACAGTTATCTGATGCATCATGAGGAATTGGAAAGTTTGGTTAAGAACTATCCAACTATTAAGCAGGCTCGTTTCTGGATGACTTTCGGTCAGCAATATCTTAACTATCTTGATGTCATTCAGAATATCGGAATGTCACGCATAGATGAAGTTGAATATGAAGCACCTCTAGCTGATGGTTCAGGAAAGACTACTCGTGTGAAGATTGTTCCATTGCAGTTCCTTAAAGCTGTATTGCCTAATCCACAGGAACTTGGTGAAAACTATGAGGGCGAGACAAGTATTGGTTGCCGTATACGTGGTATCAAGGACGGAAAAGAACATACATATTATGTTTACAACAATTGTAAGCATCACGAAGCATATAAGGAAACTGGTATGCAGGGCGTCAGCTACACAACAGGTGTGCCTGCTATGATTGGTGCAATGATGTTTGTAAAGGGAATATGGAAGAAAGCCGGTGTTTGGAATGTTGAAGACTTCGATCCAGATCCATTTATGGAACAGCTAAATAAGCAGGGGCTTCCTTGGCACGAGGAGTTTGACGGTGATTTGGAATTATAATCAAATTTAAACACAATAGTCTACCTGATATAAAGTCAAGGTAGACTTCAATACTATATTATTATGGCAAAAGAAACAGATCAGGCTGCATCACAAAGCGACAAGTTGAAAGCTTTGCAGGCAGCTATGTCTAAAATAGAAAAAGATTTCGGCAAAGGTTCTATCATGAGAATGGGAGACGAGAAAGTCGAAAACGTAGAGGTTATCCCAACTGGTAGTATCGGACTTAACTCTGCTCTTGGCGTTGGCGGTTATCCTCGTGGACGTGTAATCGAGATCTACGGTCCTGAATCTTCAGGTAAGACAACTCTTGCTATTCATGCTATTGCAGAGGCACAGAAGTTGGGCGGCATTGCTGCGTTTATTGATGCAGAACATGCCTTTGACCGATTCTATGCACAGAAGTTAGGCGTGGATGTAGATAATCTATGGGTTAGCCAACCTGACAACGGAGAGCAGGCATTGCAGATTGCTGATGAACTTATTCGTTCAAGCGCTGTTGATATTCTTGTTGTCGACTCTGTTGCTGCTCTTACTCCTAAGAAAGAAATCGAGGGTGATATGGGTGACAATGTTGTTGGTCTTCAGGCTCGACTCATGAGTCAGGCTTTGCGTAAACTCACTTCTACTATCAGCAAAACAAACACTTGCTGTATCTTCATCAACCAGTTACGTGAGAAGATCGGTGTGATGTTTGGAAATCCTGAAACTACTACAGGTGGTAACGCTTTGAAGTTCTACAGCAGTGTTCGTCTTGACATCCGTCGCGTGACAAGCATCAAAGATGGTGACCAAATCATTGGTAATCAAGTGCGTGTCAAGGTTGTAAAGAATAAGGTTGCTCCTCCTTTCCGTAAGACTGAATTTGAAATCACCTTCGGTGAAGGTATCAGTAAGGTTGGTGAAATTGTAGATCTTGGTGTTGAGTATGGCGTTGTTCAGAAGAGTGGTAGCTGGTTCAGTTACAACGGTTCTAAGTTAGCTCAGGGACGTGACGCAACAAAAACATTATTAAGAGATAATCCTGAACTTTGTGACGAACTTGAAGGACTTATTATGCAGGCTATTGAAAATAAGCAGTAATATCTGCTTGCATTTCATATAAAGAAAACAGGGATTTGAATGTTGATTCAAATCCCTGTTTTTTGATTTATACATGTTTAATAGCTGGTCTGTTTAACCATTTTCCACGCATGAGGCGTATCAGGAATAATATTCCGCGTGCGGTTAGCTCCGTTGCCATCGCAAACCATACACCTTTTAGTCCATATCTTGAAGCCAATGCGTATGCCATTGTTAGGCGTATGCACCACATTGTACATAAATTTATGAGTACAGGTTTAATGGTATCTCCTGCGCCAACGCAAACACTGTAGGTTACAATGCTTGCCGCAAAGAATGGTTCTGCAAACGCCTCAATACGAAGACATTGTACACCAAGATTTTGGATAGAACTTACACTTGATAGAATTGACATCATCTCTGGGGCGAATATATACATGATAATTCCCATGAATGCCATTACCGTCATTCCGAGTCCAACTGTCATGTGGGCAAAACTCTTGCAAAGATCTTTTCGTCCGGCACCAAAAGTTTGCCCAACTAAGGTACTTGCGGCATCACCAATACCATATCCAGGCATGTAGCATAGACTTTCTACCGTTATGGCGAAAGAGTTGGCTGCAATAGCGATGTTGCCCAATGGTGCAACTATCATGGTACTTATAACTTGAGCACCACTCATTAGCATGGCCTGTAAAGCAATAGGTCCGCTTATTTTTGCTGCATTGCGCACGTAGCCCCAATTCCAATAAAATTTCACCTTATCTAAATGAAGTGCTAAGATCTTGCTTTTGCATGTTGCTTGCCATACCATAGGGAGAACGGTCACAACGTAAGCCATTAATGTTCCCAATGCAGCTCCGGCAACACCTAATTTAAGAATATAGATGAATATGTAGTTGAATACCACGTCAAGTAAGCACATTACGACTGAAAGTATACTTGGAATCTTCATGTTGCCTGATGACTTCAACATTGCTGATGACATGAAGTATAAAAGTACAAATGGCAATGCAAAAGAATATATGAGGAAGTAGGCTGATGAATTTCCGGCGATGTCAGAACCACCACCTAGCCAATATGGTAAACGGCTATGTATTGATATACCAATACTCATCATCAATAAGCTGAATATTAATCCACATATCAATGCATGACGAAGCACTTGACGAGCTTTGAAGAAGTCGTTGGCGCCAATGAAATGCGCCACCTGAACAGAGAAACCGGTTGATAAGGCTCCAAGCATGCTGCCCATAAGCCATGTCGTACTCTCAATAATACCAATGCTTGCCGAAGCTTCTGCACCAAGATGACCAACCATAGCTGCATCGATGAAGAACATCATGACTGATGTTATCTGAGCCAACATAGAAGGTATACTCAATCCTATGATAAGATTGAGTTTCTCTCGTCCAGTCATAGGATTTCCATTCCTGATCTTTGCTAATAAAGCGTCGCTTTTTTTGTTGCTAAACATAAATATCTATTGAATCTGCAAAATTACTGTAAATACATTGAATTTCAAAATAATAGCTTGTTTTTAAACTACCACTATTACAGAAATGCACAAAAAAAACGATCCCATGTCTTTGGAATCGTTACTCTCAAATTTATTCTGATACTAATCTCTTTGCTCTCTAAATTTGTTATCCGTATCTGAAACAACCTTTCTATACCTCTCAAAGAATACTTCCACTAATTGTGATCAATCGCCTTGTGTTAACATTGGCGTTAACTAATACCATTTTCCTGAATACTCTTTACCTTAACTAAATACCTAACGTTATCCTTAATCAAATTACCTTTGTCTTTTGACATTGCAAAGATAGCAACTATATATTGTTCTATAATGCTTTTATGTTCTTTTGTTTTCAAAAAGTGTTTATTCTTGATATATGTCAAGTAATGTGTCCGCGCACAATGTTAAATGCATCGTGTTTGGTCTAATTCTACATTCATATTTGATATTATAGAAAAAGCGGTGGTCTACTTATCGTAAACCACCGCTATATAGCCTATTATATATTATATATCAAAAAAGAATCTTATTTTTCTATCCAGGTATTGTCTGTAGACTTCGCGTTGAAGACAGGGACTTTAACATTGACATGATAATAGCTCACTAGTGTAATGTCAAATATAAGGGTAGAATAAGCAGGGATACCTGTACTGCCGCTTGAACCATAGCCCAACTGATATGGAATGTAAACTTTCCATCTGTCACCTATGTGCATATTCTGTAATGCAGTAGAAAAACCATCAACTACACTGCCGACTGCAAACTTAACAGGTATGTTTGTTGATGCATCATACTCATCTGTACTCCAGCTCTTGTCGAATACGTATCCCTCAGGATAACTTGTAGAAGGTAGCAGACGACCTTCATAATGTACGCGTACAGAGTCTGTGTAAATAGGACTAGTAGTGCCGTTTCCCTTAGTAATCACTTGAGCCACAATATAATCTTCAGGATTATTATGAATACTATCCTGATAAGACCATTTCTTTATGACCTTCCATGAATCATTTCCAGATGCTATATACTTCAAAGCTTCAGCATAAACGCTGTTAAACTCGCTTTCGTTTGTAGCCTTCCAGTTAGGATATTCTTCTACAGTGTTACTGTTTTCGCTGCATGATGACAATCCGATGAATGTCATCATTAGCAGCATGATATATAATATATGATATTTTTTCATTAGTCTATATTAAGTTTTTTAAGAAGGCTTGTGATGCTAACACGATCTTCCATGATTGAACGTAACTCGTCAATATCCACACGTTCCTGCTTCATAGTGTCACGATAACGCAAAGTAACCTTGTGGTCATTTGGTGTTTCGTGGTCAACAGTAACACAGAAAGGAGTACCAACTGCATCCTGACGACGATAACGCTTTCCGATAGAATCCTTAGGGTCACCATAGTGAGTATTGAAGTGGAACTTGAGATCGTCAACAATCTTATTAGCCAACTCTGGCAGACCGTCTTTCTTGTCAAGTGGGAATACTGCGCATTTAACTGGAGCTAGTGCCTCTGGCAACTTCAATACAATACGAGTTTCACCATTCTCAAGTTCTTCCTCTGTATAGCTGTTGCAAAGAATAGATAGGAACATACGGTCAACACCAATTGATGTTTCAACATCATACGGAGTATAGCTTTCGTTCTTCTCAGGATCGAAATATTTAATCTGTCGGCCACTGTATTTTTCGTGCTGGCTCAAGTCAAAGTTAGTACGAGAGTGAATACCCTCAACTTCCTTGAAACCGAAAGGCATCTTGAATTCAATGTCAGTAGCTGCGTTTGCGTAGTGAGCAAGTTTCTCATGATCGTGGAAGCGATAATTGTTATCACCCATACCAAGAGCTTCGTGCCATGCAAGACGATGTTTCTTCCAATATTCAAACCATTTCATTTCTGTTCCTGGCTGGCAGAAGAACTGCATTTCCATCTGCTCGAATTCACGCATACGGAAAACAAACTGACGAGCTACAATCTCATTACGGAAAGCCTTACCAATCTGTGCGATACCGAAAGGCAGTTTCATACGACCTGTCTTCTGTACGTTAAGATAGTTAACAAATATACCTTGTGCTGTTTCAGGACGAAGATAAATCTTGTTTGCCTGATCACTAAGTGAACCTATTTCTGTAGAGAACATCAAGTTGAACTGACGTACATCGGTCCAGTTTTTAGTTCCGCTGATAGGGTCTACAATTTCCTCATCAAGTATAATCTGCTTTAAAGCTTCAAGGTCTGGACCCTGCATAGCCTCTGCATATCTTGTATGTAGCTCATTGCGCTTAGTCAAGTTTTCAAGTACGCGAGGATTTGTTTCACGGAATTTAGCCTCGTCAAAAGAGTCGCCGAAACGCTTCTTAGCTTTAGCTACTTCCTTTTCAATTTTTTCTTCGTATTTGCCTATCTGGTCCTCGATAAGGTTATCGGCACGATAACGCTTTTTTGAATCGCGGTTGTCAATCAATGGGTCGTTGAATGCATCTACGTGACCGCTTGCTTTCCAAACGGTAGGATGCATGAAAATGCTGGCATCGATACCTACGATATTGCTGTGAAGCAATACCATGCTCTTCCACCAGTATTCCTTAATATTGTTCTTAAGCTCAACACCATTCTGACCATAGTCATAAACTGCTGCGAGTCCGTCATAAATTTCACTGCTTGGGAAGACGAAGCCATATTCTTTACAATGACTTACAATCTTCTTGAATACATCTTCTTGTGCCATAATTACTAAGTGTTCAAATTTTTGTGCAAAGATACAATATTTATAATAAAAAAAGGTCTATTTAATTATTAAATTGATTCTACTTTAAGGATAAATAAGACATTTATCAATTTTTTTTTGTATCTTTGCATCATTCTATATTTCAACATTAAATCAAGACTACGACAAAAATACATACATGGACGATAACTATACAGACAATAATGATATTGTAAACAATGAGGATGAGGAATTGACGGATAATGCGCATTCCGATTATAAACCGGTTGATAAATTTGATGCGTCGGCCGTTCATCACCTCAGTGGCATGTATAAGAATTGGTTTCTTGATTATGCCAGTTACGTAATTTTGGAGCGTGCCGTCCCACATATCGAGGACGGACTCAAACCTGTGCAAAGACGTATCCTGCACTCTATGAAGAGAATGGATGACGGACGATACAACAAAGTAGCTAATATTGTTGGACACACGATGCAGTTTCATCCTCATGGTGATGCATCTATCGGTGATGCACTCGTGCAGATGGGACAAAAAGACTTGTTGATTGATACTCAGGGTAACTGGGGAAACATTCTTACAGGTGACCGTGCTGCTGCTCCACGTTATATAGAAGCACGCTTGTCTAAGTTTGCTCTCGACGTTGTCTTTAATCCTAAAACAACTGATTGGCAGTTGAGCTATGACGGACGTAATAAGGAACCTATAACCCTACCGGCAAAGTTTCCTTTGTTGCTTGCTCAGGGTGCAGAAGGTATTGCTGTAGGTCTTAGCAGTAAAATTCTTCCTCACAATTTAAATGATATTTGCGATGCTGCAATAAGCTATCTCAGCGGAAAGGAATTCCAGTTATATCCTGATTTCCCTACCGGTGGAGCTATTGACGTTGTTAAATATAACGACGGTCAGCGTGGCGGAGCATTAAAGGTTCGTGCCAAGATAGAGAAACTTGATAGTAAAACGCTAGTAATACGCGAAATACCATTTAGCAAGACTACTACGACTCTTATTGATAGCATACTTCGTGCTATAGATAAGGGAAAAATTAAGGCAAAGCGCGTTGATGACAACACTGCTGCCCAAGTAGAGATACAGGTACATCTTGCGCCTGGTGTTTCTTCAGATAAAACGATAGATGCTCTTTACGCATTCAGCGATTGTGAAATAAATTTATCTCCAAACTGTTGCGTAATCGAAGATAATAAACCTTGTTTCTTAACAGTCAGCGATGTGCTTCGTCATAGTGCCGAGCGTACAATGGGACTGCTACGAAAGGAACTTCAGATACGTCGTGGTGAGTTGCTCGAACAATTGTTCTTTGCAAGTCTTGAACGTATATTTATTGAGCAGCGAATTTATAAAGAGAAGAAATTCGAACAGGCTCCTGATATGGATGCAGCTATCGCTTTTGTGGATGAGAAACTCACTCCTTTCAAACCGGACTTCATCCGTGAAGTTACACGTGATGATATTCTTCGACTTATGGAAATAAAGATGCAACGCATTCTGAAATTCAATAAGGATAAGGCAGAGGAACTCTTAGTAAGAATAAAGGCTGAAGTTGCTGATATCGATAATGACTTAAACCACATGACAGATGTCACGATAAATTGGTTTAAGTTTATAAAGAATAAATATGGTGCAGAACATCCTCGCCATACAGAAATACGTAGTTTCGACACAATTGATAGTACAAAGGTCGTTGAAGCTAATCAAAAACTGTATATCAATCGTCAGGAAGGCTTCGTTGGTACTGGATTGAAGAAAGACGAGTTTGTCTGCAACTGTTCTGATATTGATGATATTATTATCTTCTATAAAGACGGTTTGTTTAAGGTGATTAAGGTTGCCGATAAGATATTTGTCGGTAAGGGAATCATCTGGTTACAGGTGTTCAAGAAGAATGATAAGCGAACTATATATAATGTTGTATATAGGGATGGAAAGCAAGGATGTTATTTCATCAAACGTTTCAATGTCACGAGTATCACACGTGACCGAGATTATAATCTGACACTTGGTACTCCTGGTTCAAAAATCATGTATTTTACAGCCAATCCGAATGGTGAGGCAGAAGTGATAAAGATAACACTTGATATTGATCCAAGGTTGAAACGACAGAATATATTCCGTGAAAAAGACTTCAGTGAGATTATGATAAAGTCACGTTCGGCAAAGGGAAATCTTTTGTCAAAAGTTGGAATACATCGCATTAGTCTTAAAAATCATGGTCATTCTACGCTTGGTGGACGTAAGGTGTGGTATGATCCGGATGTGAAGCGAATCAATTATGAGGAGCACGGATATTCATTGGGTGAATTCTTTGATGAAGACCGCATACTTGTTGTGCTCAAAAATGGTGATTTCTATATCACTGACTTTGATGCAAACAACCATTATCCTGATAATATCTTGCGTATTGAAAAATGGAATCAGCATAAAATTTGGACCGCTGTATTGTATGATGCCGACAATCAAGGCTATCCATATATCAAGCGATTTACAATGGATGCTATCAAACGCCCTCAAAATATTTTGGGTGATAATCCAAACAGCCAACTTGTGCTGCTGACAGATACATATTATCCTTTGATTAAAGTCACTTATGGCGGTAATGACAGTGTGAGACCAGATGAGGAATTAGACGCAGAGCAATTCATAGGTGTGAAAGGATTTAAGGCTAAGGGAAAGAGAATCACTACTTGGCAGATTGATTCGATAACAGAACTCGAGCCTACAAGATTCAATGAAGAGGAATATGACACGACAGCAGATGATGAACATGAAAATGATGAGGACGAAGAGGAAAATCTTGACCCGGATGCTGGCAAGAGTCAGCAACAAATAATCGATGAGCAGATAGGCCAGCTCAGTTTATTCCCTGATGACAATGAAAATAAAGACGATAAGAAATAAAATTCTTCTCATGTTGCCAGCCTTATTACTTGGCAACATGAGCATGAATGCTCAGACCGACTCTTTAAGGTTTGGCGATAAGTTTATCACCAACGCTAAGATGATTGGTATAGGAACAACAAATATACTTGATACTTATTTAAGCCCTGAAAAATACACTGGTACTGATGTGCGTTATGTCAGTCATACTTTGAGACAGCGACAAGGAAGTAAATTCATTTATGAACTTGTTCATCAGGGTAATATATCTTATATAGATAATCGTTCTGGAGACGGCAAAGAGATGTCGGGCAACTATAATTTTCAATATGGTTTACATTATCTTTGCAATACTTGGAATGTAGGAAGCAACCAACTTTTGCTTGAAGCCGGCGGAAACGTAGAAGTGAACCTAGGATTTATTTATAACACTCGCAATAGCAATAATCCTGCACAGGCACGCGCTTTTATTAATATTATGCCAACTGCAGCTCTTGAATACAATTTCCACAACCCATTCCATCAAGGTGGTTATCGTGACTTTAAATTAAGATATGAGATTGGAGTTCCTGTTGCCGGACTAATGTTCAGTCCTAATTACGGACAGTCTTATTATGAAATATTCTCAGAAGGTAACTACGATCATAATATTCGTACTACCTATCCGGGAAATGCACCTTCGTTGCGTAATATGCTCACATTTGATTTCCCGATATTGCATTCCACTTTCCGAATTGGATATCTTGGAGAGTTTCAACAGGCTCGTGTGAACAATCTTAAACAGCATGTCTATACTCACGCCATCATGATAGGAATAGTAAAGACATTTAAATTAATAAAAGTAAGAAAATGAGATATTCGTCAATAGGCATATTCAGGAAACCGAATCTATCATTATTGATTTTGTTTGTTTTATTCTCGCTCACTTCTTTAACAGGATGTGTTGACGAGGATCAGTATGCCGATAATCCAAAGGGAAACTTTGAAGCTCTTTGGAATATTATAGACCAGCATTATTGTTTTTTTGATTATAAGGCTCAGCAATATGGACTTGATTGGAATGAAATCCATACAAGATATGCCAAACGGATAAATGGCGAAATGACAGATGCGCAGCTTTTTGAAGTTCTTGGCAATATGCTTGGCGAGCTTCGTGACGGTCATGTTAATATGTATTCTAGTTTTGATGTTGCGAGAAATTGGTCGTGGCACGAAAACTATCCAAGTAATATTAGTGACTCATTGATAACAAAATATCTTGGTACAGATTATAAAATAGCCAATGGCATGAAATATCGTGTGCTTGACGACAATATTGGCTATATTCGTTGCTCAACTTTTGAAAATAAGTTGGGTAGTGGCAATCTAGACGAGATTATGTCTGACTTGTTATTGACTCGCGGATTGATTATTGACCTTAGAAACAACACTGGTGGAATGATTACCAGTGCAGAAGAGTTTGCTGCAAGATTTACTAACAAGAAAATTCTTGTTGGATATATGCAGCACAAGACTGGTAAGGGACACAGCGACTTCTCTTCAATGGAAGAACAATATCTAGAACCTAGTACAGGAATACGTTGGCAGAAGTCGGTTGTCATACTCACTAATCGCAGTGTTTACAGTGCTGCCAATGAGTTTGTTAAGTATATGAAGTGCTGTCCAAATGTAACTATTGTCGGTGACAAAACTGGTGGTGGAGCCGGCATGCCATTCAGTAGCGAGATTCCAATAGGTTGGGGTATCCGTTTTTCAGCATGCCCTATATTCGATAAGAATAAAGCCAGTACAGAGTTTGGTATAGACCCTGATTATAAAGTGGATATGTCAACAGTAGATTTCTATTTAGGAAAGGATACCATTATAGAACTTGCTCGAAATCTGTTGTCAAAGAAACTTTAATATGTTCATTCATTTGTTTAAATGAATGAACATGCTTGAATACGATTAAACTCTTTGCTGATGAGGCTTCAACTTTAGCATATCTGCTGGAATAGCTTTCCTGATGCTATCCGTAATTAGTTGAAGTATCGTATTACGAATAAAGCTATTTGTTGTTACGATAATAATCTTTCTGGTAGGAGAGGGGATTGCAAATTGACGAACCAATTCTCTTTTATTATCAGTCAATTGTGTGGCAGCAAGTTCTGGAATAAACGTTACACCACGCCCACCTTCTACAATGTGCATGAAAGTTTCGATACTTCCAAGGCGATATGCGCGTTCACTGATAGCAGCATGTTTCAAATGACAGAATTTCTCCATCTGTTTGCTAAGACAGTGTCCTTCGCCCAAAAGCCATAGAAATTCACCATTCAAATCCTTATCCTTAATAGTTTCGTTATTTATCAGTTTATTATTTGGTGATACATATACGAAGAGCTCCTCATAATACAGATCTGTCTTTTCTAAATCTTCCATTCCGTCAAGGTCTGCAACAATACCTGCATCAATATCACCATGGCGCAATGCTTTCTTTATATCCTCGGTCTTCATTTCTGTAATTCTCACATCCATCTCTGGGTGCTTGTTAATCATCTGTGGGAAAAAACGAGGTATAAGATATGGTGCTATGGTCGGAATAATACCAAGATTAAATGTTCCGTCAACAGAATTCTGTTGTTCATTTACGATATCTTTTATTCGCATAGAACTAAGCAAAGCCTTTCTTGCCTGCTCTAATACATTTTTTCCAATTTTAGTTGGTTCCAGTGGATGCATTCGGCGATCGAATATCTTAATTCCTAGTTCATCCTCTAGTTTTTGAATCATTGCACTTAGAGTCGGTTGGGTCACATTGCAGTAATCAGCGGCATTTCCGAAGTGGCGAAAACGGTCTACTGCGATAATATATTCTAGTTGTTGTAGTGTCATTACTTCCTTTATTTTCTACAAAAATACACATTTAATTTG
>RCMY010000561.1_pt1 | contig 41440 bp, 39 predicted proteins | sample 2041341 | NCBI WGS metagenome assembly RCMY01 (sample SAMN09708234, study PRJNA481090) | Marine sediment metagenome, whole genome shotgun sequencing project. | reverse complement strand
GCGGGGTATTAACTACGCTCTTCAATCTGCTGGTTTTCAACCAGCTTTCGTCCCAAGGGACTGGGAATTAAACCCAGAAGAGATTAAATGGCGAGTTCTGGGAGCTCTAAGAACGCGCGACTCTTAATTCATCAAATTCTTTATAGCTAAGCTCAAAAAAGTGCGCAATCTTAACAACCCAACAACATTAGAGCGAAGAACCAACTCAAACCTGGCGATCCTTCTGTTTCTTTAATTGTTTTTTAGCTTTTTTCGACATTTTTTCCACAGCTTTTTTATTGGCACCCATAACATCACACATTAATCCCTCTTGTTCCAATTTCTGGATGAATTGTGTTTCATCAGCAGGTGAAACAATAATCGCTCTGTCTTCATCGTATATTATTTCCAAGCGGTCAAATGACAATGCTGGTCCTGTTATGGCACTTTGCGTTTCCTCCACTGATTTTATCGATTCAATCGGGATGATCCATGAAAATGGGCCGCTTATTATTTTAAGGTTTCCATTTTTCACGATGTACTTGGTTGAGACAAATACCCATAGCGGAAAACCTGCGCCAGCAATCATTGTGATAACTGCAATAGAAGTGTAGAGCGTCCCACCTTCCTCCAGCATCACGGATGCACCTAGCAAGCATGCAATGATTGATAGAATTAAACAAATTAATAACCATTTATCGATTTTAGATTTGAATACATCCATGTTTGATCTCTGTTGGAATTTAATATCTGCAAGGTCGGATGTAGTAACCAAGGCGCATTTCGCAGAGTTTATTAGGTTTATTAATGTAAATTCTAAATAACCTGCTTAGCTGCACCTTGCCACGCTAGAATTTAAAAGGTGTCCCAGACGCCCTGCCCTAGCCGCCACAATCAAACCCTTATTTATCAGTCAACAACATCATGGCGCAAACGAAGCTAACCAGCAAGCTTACTAGTATGAACGCCAGTATTGATCCTTCTCCAGTCATTAAGTAGCCTAAATATAAAACGATAGCGGCTCCTAGAGAACCTATTACGATTTTTTCTTTCTTATCTCGTTTAGCTCGCATATAAAATCTCCTTTTCTCAAATATTCATTAGACTTATTAAGGAAACCTACTCACTTCTTCCTTAAAATATTCACTTCATCAACATAGTCATTTGCATCATAACTGACATGAAATGCCATTTTATTGCCGTTAAAAACCATTTCCGTGGGAATACCGACTATTTCCCATAACCCAAGTGTCATGACATCAGCCACACTGTGAAAGATGACGCGACCAGTCTTTACCGCTTTGCTATATCCCTGAACAAACAAGAACATTTCGACCTGTTTACCATCGTTCTCTTCACTAATGTATGGCGCGCCAAATTCCGCTATCAATTCATCCCTTGATGTGCCTATTTTAAATAATTCAATATTTTTTGCGCTCGGTTGCTTTGCGGCCATAAATACTGAACACCCGGATACAGGGACGACAAATAATGCAATGAGCGTTACAAAAAGAAAATATCTCTTTAAAATACTCATTAATTGCTCCGGCAAATTTATCTACAAAACACCAAACCAGTTATCGCACCACCATGCATTCCATTCCCTGCTGAGCTAAATTTTGACAAGCCGTTCGTGCCTGTCCTTCATGCAACCCCTCCAATCGAGCTCGATAGAGTTTGCGATTATTGGTTTCCACTTCGGTTATTACTATGTCACCCGCTTCGATCAAATAAGAGGCCACAAGAGATTGAGTCTGAGCACGATCGTAAGCTAAAAAAGTGCCGATTTGTACGGCCCAATTACTGTTGTTCATCATAGCAACTTTCTGCATTTTATTATGTGCTTCTAATTCAGTCGCCTGGCTAATTACAGCTGAAATAGTTCTTTCTTCCAACAAAAGCGCTGGCTTGGGCGTGGGATTAAGCTTAGCACTTGGTTTAAATTCTGGTTTTATTTTATGTCTACTAGACCCGGGTTTGGATCGAGGTACAGGAGCAGGAATGCCAACCCCCAAGTCAACGACAGATGACACATGAATGTGACGTTTGTTCGTCGCCATACTAGTGAAGGTACGATCTAATAAAAGCGTCATATGACGATCACGCGAAGCAGCTGCTCTCCCTCCCATCACCACTGCGATCAACCGACGATTACCACGCTTGGCCGAAGTCGCCACATTAAATCCAGAGGCTTGAATATAGCCAGTTTTCATACCATCTACACCCTTGGTGTTACGCACCATACGATTGTGACTATTATAGGTAACGCCTTTATATTTAAAAGACTGCGTCGAAAAATAATGGTAATACTGGGGGAAATCCTTTTGCAACCGAGCAGACAAGATCACCATATCTTTTGCCGTGGTTTTCTGTTTGCTATTAGGCAGCCCAGAAGCATTGAGGAAAGTGGTCGAGCCCATCCCCAGCTTATGCGCTTTATCTGTCATCATACGACCAAATTTGATTTCAGTACCACCCAATGCTTCAGCTACAACCACCGCCACATCATTGGCAGAGCGTACGATGAGTGCGGGAATCGCTTGACGAACACTGATAGTGTCATTTGTTCGCAGACGAATGTTTGTTTGTGGCATAGATGCTGCACGAGCCGACACCTTCATTTTACTATCTAGCGTCTTCTTGCCCTGCCGCATCGCCTCAAACAGCAGGTAAAGTGTCATCATCTTGGTCAGAGAGGCTGGATAACGACTGGCACCAGCGCGGGACTCATGAAACACCTCCCCCGTGTCTGCATCAATAACAATCGATGCATATCGAGGATTCGCCTGTGCCTGACTTACTATAAGGAATAAAAATAGAAAGAGAAACCCCATTTTCACCGTATATTTCAGAGAAAACATGAATCTATTCGTCCTCTTTGAAATATGAAAGGAAAAAAGTAGCGCTGCAAAACATACTTAGCCTTAATCACCACTGTGTGATCAACATTCTTTAAGCACGTAGGAATCATATTAAATAGTCCAAAGACATGACATACTTATTTATCATGCGATAAACCGGCTAAATATACAGGAAATATACTGAGAAATCCGCACAAAACAAGACGACATTAACGGGCCAATTAATATAAACCTTCACCTTGTAGCGCAAGCTATTGTTTTAACCTAAAATCCTCGGCTGGGTGATGTTTAGAGTGCCTTGTTGTTGCTTTTAGACAAGGCGCAATGAGGCGTAACAACGTGTTGTTACAACGAATTGCAACACAGTAATTAAATTGAACTTTACAAAACAAAGACTTTTACTTCCCTTCTTAAAATAAGACAATTTACTTTTAAGTCTCCCCGGCATTGTCGGGGGACTTAACTAATAATAAATTATGGGCGATGCCGCACTTCTTTTTTTTGCTCGTACCTAACCAACTTAGCTAGATTGAGTAATTCTTCCGATAGCAGTTCCAACACATCATCTAAGGTCAGCACACCTATCAGTCCACCATCTTCATCAACAATTGGCAAGCGCCTTATGGTTTTGCTGCGCATGAATTGAATCGCCTCAAAAATATCTGTGCTCTCTTTTACTGTAAACAACTCAGGCGCCATAATATCGCCGACTGTAATGACTGTTATATCAAGTTCCGTTGCTACAATTTCCATGACAAGATCACGGTCAGTGACGATTCCAACAGGAACCTGGATACCATTGCGGTCATCGATAACAATGACATCACCAACATGGTGCTGACGCATCAGTTTGGCCGCTCCCAGTGCCGGTTCACTACGTTGAATACTAATCACATTGCGGTTACATATTTCACTAATAGACATAATACCCCCTTGTTATCTTCATACTAAAGATCCAGGCCACGTAATTTGTATTATCTGCTTTTTTAGTGGCGTAGTTAGAAACAGAAAAACCTTCAACAGCTGTACTGAATTCACATTCAAACACGACCCAATGAATTACAATAGCATATGACTAGTTAAATCAAAGGCTTAACACAATACTTTCGTGTTTTTGCAACAAAAACAATGATAGTAACCGACGGATGAAGATGCTGCCAATGGTTATTGGGCTGGCATAACATAATCAACTGTAAGTATCTCTAGCAAATGTCCGTTCTGATCACGAAAATAAACACCACGTCCGCCATAATTATGGTTGATGTTCATATTATCAGCTTCACTGGGTCCACTACCATATTTAATATTCTCTGTTGTTTGCAACCGCTCAAATATTTCATCAAATTCCTGCTCGGAAACTTTGAATGCATAGTGATTTGATTCAAACTTCTCCCTGCTGTCAAAATCCAAGCACAATGTATCATTCACACGCGCCACGATGAAACGCGAAAAATAACCGACATATTCAAAACCAAACAATCTGCAATAGAAGTTTGCAGACTCGACATTATTGAAGCAAGGCACAATGGTGTGATTAAGTGTTATAGCCATAAATTCCTCCTAAAGAAATGAAATTAAAAGATTAGTAGCTATGTTAACTTTTGAGACATTCTCCAGTGTAGCAGTTTTTATTCAGACTTCTCCTCTTGCTTCTTCCATTTATCATAACAATCAAGACCACAATAGTACATAGTATAATCAGTGACCTTCGCACTCTTTGCTTCGGAGATAGGTATCTCCTTGAAGCATACTTCACAAGTAATTTTTTCTGGCTCAATCAGTTCTTTTTGCTCAATCATTTCAGAATCTCCAATTTCAACATTTTTAGAAAGGGTGGTGAATTTCTCTTTTAACAGTACTAACCTGAATGTTTCATAAAACTTTCAGAAGGGATGAACCAGCGAATTTTAATCAAGTAACGAAATACCGAGCACAGTTGCCTCTACCCCATAGCGAAGTATATTTCAGGCGATCGATTATGGGAGGAAAGGTGTGTGACCTGTTCACCACTGGTCTGACGTATCGAAGTTAAGAAGAGATGAAGCGAGCTGGTTTAGATAGATACAGTCGTTCGGTAACCCGGAGCCATTGTAAAGGGCGCCTCTAAAAATCCATATTTCGTCACAATGCTGCGTTACTCAAATTTCCTTACATATCAGTTGTATGCTGCGTCAATATTTTTTGTTCCTGCCTTGTCTTGCTTAGAAATCCGAATTTTTAGAGGCGCCCTAAAGGCACTTGAGAAGGAAACCGGACACCCAAATTGCATAAGTCTAAAGTGACTTAATTGTTCATGCGTTCAAGAGATCTTTTTTGATTTGCCAATTTATCGATTAACTCAACGACATCATTAAAATCCATATTCATATAGATACCTGTTGATTTTTTATGAAATAATGCACCCAATTTTCTGTGAATTACTTACTATAGTTGTTTACTATTAATATTAGCGTAGTCATTTTATCGAACGAATGATTTTGTCCAAATGAAAACGTGTCTTTTTGGCGGCTTGTTCATCGTTTTTCGTCAATTCTTTCTGCACCATTTTCGCAAAATTAACCAAGTCCTGACGAGGATAAGCATCCTGCACACCGCTGTGTTGAAAAAAATTAGCAATCCAGTGAGCATTCAATTCAACGTTTCCCGTTTCTTCCAGGTATGTCTCCGCCGCCATTTTAATGTAGTCCGACAACTTATGCATTTTATCTCCTCATGCACGGAAGTTTCACTGTTTTGATCTGAACCTCACACTTTTCTCTTATATGACCATACGCAATACTGCGCCGATAAAAGAATTTTGCGCGGGTTTGTCAGATCTGGGGAAAAGCTAACAAAAAGCAACAACAGCGAACTGGTGAATTCAATTTTAAGTGCAACACACTTTGAACTTGAATTCACATAACCCCTAATATTGTAATCTATCCGTCTTTTGTTTACTGAACATATTCGTGACAACAGAATAATAAAAAATGATAACTTGTTATTTATCACTAATACGTGAATACAGGAAATTTTTATCTTCGGTTGCATGCAATATTGGACGTCTACCATCATCCCCAAGAATGGACAAAATCTGTTGAAACTCGATTCGAATAGTAGCAGGCGTGCGGTGTAAGTGAGCCGCAAGAACTTTAGTGCTTATTGTTTGAAGCGTAAGGCTTGCTTCCAGTAACTCACGCTGGGCAATTGTTAGTGCGCTCTTTCTATCTATATCATCGACAAGACAAGACGCATGCATCTTTGCACGTCTCAGTTTAGCAATTTCCCAGACCTTATGACGAAACTGCTGCGAGCCTGAACTAATGACACCATCTTGTTTTTTTCGTTGCTCTACATTGATCATCATAATCTCCTATTAGAATTAGGGAACTTACGAATGATAAGTACCTTTTATGTCAGATCGGCGACAGATTTGCTGCAGATTTATGACATCCTTGTGCAAGCTAGCAGTCCTTCAACTTGATGTTTACGAATTTCCAGTTGCATATTGTGTATTGTAGAGAAGAAAAATCAATCCAGGAATGTGACAAATTGTCGCGCGTGAACGTGAGTTGGGATGTGTGCCAAGAGCAAGATTTGCATTTTTTCCGTTCGACGCTCATTTGCCTGAAATTTTACTCACGATTGGCGGTTTGTGATGGATAGAATACGCGGCAAGTTTCTTTTCATTGTTCAGGAGCTGATACAACAAGACGATTAGCTGTTTCTTGTGTGGGGACGTACTCGAAATGGTTCCCTGGAGAAGAGATGTTTGGTCAAGAACAGCCACTTCTTTGCCTAATTCATTGAAAGAACAACTCGTTAAAAAGACAAAGACAATTCCACATAAAACAAGGCGAAGAAGAAAACTTACACCGAGTTTCATAATGAATATTTCACGTATTCCCCGCACCTATAATCGGTTAAGATGTGTTAGCTCACATCTGATCTAGCACCGTGCTAAATTAATCTCGATACGACCTGACAGTCGGTTTTCGGCCAAAACCAGCCAGTCACTACTTTCAATAAATCCCTCGTTTATTTCTGCATCAACATGCGACAAATTAGTACGGTTTATAGTTGCGCATAATTTCTGTATTCGGCGGTAGAAATAATGGTCGCATCTCATTCTTTTATTTTAAGATTAGCTAGGTCATTAGTCATAAATTCTTCATGGTATCGTTCTTTCAATGAGTGCAATAATTGTCTTTTTTCTTCAGGTGACATTTTATTGACTGCATCATTTCCTTTAGTTTCTTCAGCATCTCTCACCGCAAGTCTTGACACTAAATCATCCCAGAATGTTGCATTATTATAGTTCCCAATGATCTCGTTAACTTCACTGACATCTTCATACTCTTTTGTTTCATAATATTTTTTTGATGTTTTATCAGCTTCTATCAAATTTTCATAACCCATCTCTTCAGCATAAGAATAAAATTTCTGAATTACATCCTGATACTTCTCTTTTTCCGGCACTTCTTCCGAATCATGCACCGTTAACATCCAATCACTGAGATAGAGAATATCAAGTAACAATCTATATTCCTTTTTTGTAATATTTATTTTCATATTCAATTTTTCGTAAAAAACCAACCATGGACAAATGAAACCAAGCAATAATCTAAGAATGGTTCACAATTAGTAAATAACTTTTCGTGCCTGGTGTTTTTTGGCACAACCCAGAAAAATTAGCAAGCGCAACAGTGGCATCAATGAAATTTCCGTTTTCGGCCAAAAGCGGACATTTATAACTACAAATATTCTCTTATTTACTACGGCCAAGTGGTGTGGGGATCAAAGACTGATCTATCCCTTCCTTTATCCATACTGACCATTGTTTTAGGCTATTGCCATTTCTTTGTTCGGACGCTGGAGTCCATCCCATACTGTATTGGGAAGACACAAATGCTCCGAGTTTTGGTCCTGATATATCTGGTTCTTGAGTGGTTTTTTCAATGCATTTGACAACAACAGGTTCATTTTTTGTTGCTGTCCATACTGCTTCTTTGTAGCCGCCATATTTTTTTATGGATTGGTTGTTCAGTATTACTTTATCGTCCTTCACTGATATAAGGTCGAACCTTTTTAAAACTGAAAGTGAATTTCTATATCCCTTAGAAACAGAAGCATCGTAATTATCATTAGCCTCAATAAAAGAAAGTGCGTCACATACGCTTGCAGGAGATGCCGTCGCAGAAAACAAAGTCCCTTTTGCTCTTCTGTTCTTTGTTTTGTCAAACATAGCTACGCCTGTATCTTGAACAATAAAGTCTCTACTAGCTCTAATTAAATACCCAGTATGGATCAGGAGGTTAGTTAATCTGTTTGTATATATGATCCATGTTTTTTCACTAAACTTTGCTGTAGGAAGGCATGATTTTAAAGTTTTAGTTATAAGGTTTTTATCTACTGTTTTACCTGCCTTATGCTTGTATAGAGCTAATTTTAAGGAGTGTTTTCCTATTTTGTCGCGTACTTTTTGAAGTATTGTGTCTTCAGAATAATTAGCTAATTCTTTATGCTGTCTAAAGCTTGTGCCGCGTCTTTCTGCTAAGCCAAACATGACTAAGTCAGCGCCAATATTCCATACAGTACGCTCTTGCAAATTTGATTTTTTTGCAATCTCAGAGGCGTCTAAAAAGTTATTATTTTCCAAGAGTTGGGATACTTTTAGTGCCATAGGCAAATCTGTGGTTGGGATGAAATTAAAGGGAACGATTGGAACATTTTTAGTCAGTAAGTAGTCTTTAAAAATATCCCAATACACGTTCAGTCTATCACCACTCTTAATTACCAATCTCTTGGCAACCAAATTGTTGATGGTGGTAACTCCAGATATTTCAATTATTTCGCTCCAATCTGCGGGCGCTTTTTGAGCAATGATATCAAGGCAAGACCGTTCATTTTGTGTCAGTGTTTCTAAATCATTTTCAAATAATTTACCTACATCAAGATCTGCCAATAAAGCTCCCGTATCAGAGCCTTTTTTTAAGTCCTCGAAAAGGCTGATACAAAGCTTCTTTAAAAGCCATGGAAAACCTTGGCAACTATAAGAAATTTGATTGCGTGTTTCTTTTGGAATTTTTTGGCCAACCTCTTTCTCAAAAGTTGTTAAAGCTTTCGATATTTCGCTTTTGTCAAAAACTTTGAGTTTATATACTTTTCGGTAGTCTGAGAGTTCATGCCACATATGATATGCAGGGTGGTCTTGCTGAGTGGTGCTGTCAGTTTTCCATGCAAAGCCTAATACAAAATTTCCTTTATGCGACACAACATCAAGCATTAAACTTTTGGCAGCAGAAAAAACACTAAATAACTCAGGTTTAGAATAAAGCTCCTCAAACTGGTCGAATATCAGGCAAATAATTTGCCCTTTCTTTTCGACTGTTTCTAGGTACTGATTAATGCTTGGCGATGAGAGGGGAGAACTAGGATCAGTTAGCTGTAGTTCTACCTTGTCGCCAAATCCCGCTTGTTGTGCAGCTTTTAAGCATTTTAATAATGATGAAGAGATATACGCAGATGTTTGTGCTCCGCGCATATCAATTGCAAAGGTGAAGTAACGGTTTTTATAGAACTTATTTCTAGATCTATCCCTCAGCTTTGCAATAAGAGAGCTTTTGCCGAGCCCTGAATTTCCTGTGATTGCAAAAATGCGAGTATTTGTTCGTTGCTCTTTAACACTGTCTAGGAAGTTGAATATTTCCTTTTGAGTATTTTCGCGCCCAACAAAGTCTTGTGGTCTTGCGGGTCTGTAGTCTTCCCAAGAGTCCCCCGTTTGTACTTCAACAACATTAGGAAGCTGTACTGTTTTTGATATTGTATGTTCTTTAGTAGTTTCTAAGCCGGCATTTAAATCGTATTCAGTCAAGGGGTTTTCTAACTGAGATAAGTTAGTTAATGTTTTCTCATCTTGAATGTGCCGGTTATTTTTTGCGTTGTAAACCAAGACACCTTGCGGAGCTCCGCCTTGTAAAGTGTAAGCTGTCCAAAAGCGACCATAAGTAGTGATAAATAGTGTCCATTCTCCAACAAACTCTTCTCCCCCAATATATTCTGCTGCTTGATCTTTGGGGGGACTGGCAATTACTGCGGCGGCTTGCAATGAACTAATAATATCATCGGGTTGAAAAAAACTGAGCTTAGAAGATTCTGCTATTGGTTTTGCTTTCCACTCTTCAACGAAGCCTTTAGCGTCTTTTGAAAATCCTGCTATAGAAAGTAGCCAACCCTCAGCATAATTTTTGAAGGTAATCGTTCCCAATAATTGCCTTAGTATAGTCGCTGATATATTACCAGATTGAGCTTTGGATTCGACGTATATTTGCTTCCCATTGATTTTGTTTTTACAGAGGCCATCAAGTTCCATACCTGTAAACCTGACTTCATCGATAAAGTGATACCCCTGCGCTTCTAGCAAGTCTCGAGATAAGGCCTCTAAAAGATCTCCCTTAACTTTTGTGGGATCATTTTTCTTACTGGCTATTTCTATTTTCATTAGTGAAAAATTCTTTCAAATTTGTAATTTTTTATAATTTCAAAATGTCCGCTTTGGGTCGATAGCAGACGGTAAGATTTAATCGTGCTTTAAGTCCAAAAATATCAAATCGCGTGTAAGTCCATACCTCCTAAAAACGCATGGATAAATCAATCGCTTTCACGTCCTTGGTTAAGCTACCAATTGAGATTCTATCCACGCCGGTTTCTGCCACTGCTTTAACGGTATCTAACGTGATATTTCCAGATGCTTCTAATAACACGGGGCCATTTACAAGCTGTTTAGATGAATTAACCGCATCACGCAATTGACTCAGGCTAAAATTATCTAGCAAGATCATTTCAGCACCGGCTTTTAACGCACACTGAAGCTCATCAAGTGATTCCACTTCGATTTGTATAAATACATCAGATGAGGGTTTAATTGATTTTGCTTTACTCAATGCTTGTTCAATACCGCCCGCTGCAATAATGTGATTCTCTTTGATGAGAATACCATCATACAACCCCAAGCGATGGTTAGCGCCACCACCACATGTGACGGCATATTTTTGCGCTAAACGTAATCCGGGCAATGTTTTTCGGGTATCTACAATTTTCGCTTTTGTGCTAGATATCACATCAACATACTGTCTAGTCTTAGTCGCAACGGCAGATAATGTTTGTAAGAAATTTAAAGCGGTGCGTTCCGCCGTTAATAACGTACGAGCACATCCCTCTATTTCACAGAGAAGCTGCTCTTTAGAAATTTTATCGCCATCTTGAACATGCCAACGAATTGAAACATTAGGTGATAGTTGATGAAATGAGGTTTCAAACCATTGCGTTCCACACACGATAGCATCGTCGCGGCTAATGATTTTGGCATGGAGAATTGTATCATTTTCAATCAATAATGCAGCTAAATCACCCGGACCAATATCTTCAGTTAGGCCTCTCTTTACATTTATTTCAATTTCTTCCGTTAAATTCATGAAGTACCTGTTTAAATTCGCATACTATACTCTTCATGTTCAAGAATACCCCATTCATAGCGCCTCTCCTCATAGCGCATGGCGTTGTTGCCAAGCCTTTCAATAGAATGACTATTGTGACGGCTTGGCGCCTAGCCATGCACCATGAGTAAAATACTCTAATTGAGGTATTCTTAAACATGAAGAGTATATCTATCTTAACTTATGTATTTGAGGAAACAACATGTCAAGTGTGTTAGACATTGCCATCATCAGTTTTGGCGCTATGTTAGGCCTTATCATCGTCGGCTTAATATTACTCTGGTTCATACAGGACGTAACCCAAAAAAAACATTCTGTGCTACGCAACTATCCAGTCATTGGACGGCTACGTTTCATCTTGGAAAATCAGGGAAAATATCTCAGGCAATATTTCTTTGCCAGCGATCGGGATGAAATGCCTTTTAACCGCGCCACCCGAGCGTGGGTTTATAAAAGCGCAAAAAACAAAAGTAGTTTGGTTGGCTTTGGTTCCACCTATGATTTACGCGAGCCTGGCTCTGTTATTTTTGTTAATGCGGCTTTCCCAATCCAGGAAGAAAGTCAATTACCAACACCATCCCTCACGATTGGCAATCATTATTGTCAACACCCTTTTGAAGCCAAATCGATCATTAACATCAGTGGTATGAGTTTTGGCGCACTGTCAGCACCCGCCGTTCGCGCACTATCGCTAGGTGCAGCTAAAGCAGGATGTTGGTTAAACACGGGTGAAGGCGGACTCGCACCCCACCACCAAGAAGGCGATTGCGATATTATCGTGCAAATTGGCACGGCCAAATACGGCATTCGCGATAGAAATGGTGACTTCTCACCGACACGCGCGAAGGCGTTAGGCAAAGTAGCCAGCGCATTTGAAATTAAACTGTCACAAGGCGCCAAGCCAGGAAAAGGCGGCATGTTGCCAGGCAGCAAAATAAATCACGAGATTGCCGAGATTCGTGGCATTGAGGCATTTAAAGACTCCATCAGCCCAAATCGACACCAAGACATTGGCAACATTGACGAATTATTGGATAAAATTCATTGTATTCGGGATCTTACCGGTCGCCCAGTCGGTGTTAAAACAGCCATTGGTGGCTGGCATTTTATCAATGACTTGTGTGAAGCTATTAATCGCCGTGGTCTTGATTATGCTCCTGATTTCTTGACCATTGATGGTGGCGAAGGGGGTAGTGGCGCAGCACCTCAGACTTTGATTGATTCGGTTAGTTTACCGATTACTGAAGCATTACCCCGCGTGATTGATTCATTAATAGAATCAGGACTCAAAGACCGCATCCACGTGATTGCGGCGGGCAAACTCGTCACTTCAGTACAGGGCGCATGGGCACTCTCCGTCGGTGCAGACTTCGTTAATACAGCACGCGGCTTCATGTTCTCACTGGGTTGCATCCAAGCGATGCGCTGCCATAAAAATACCTGCCCCACCGGCATCACCACACATAACAAACGTTTACAGAATGGATTGGTCGTTCAGGAGAAATATTTACGCGTTGCCAACTATGCGACCAATGTAAATAAGGAAATCAATATGATTGCACATTCATGCGGCCTACGCCATGCCCGCGAGTTTAAGCGCGATCATGTACGCATCGTAGAATCAGCCGGCAAGAGTGTCGCACTAAATGTTTTGTACCCCTACCCAGAAGTCCTCAAGCAATGAATTACGGCTTACGGCTTACAATAATGCTTGGAAGGGAATTCCTCATTTCTACGCGAGTTCACAATCACATCCCCACCATTTTTGACACATTCTATGACTGACTGATCCAAACTATCGAAATTTTCGTTTGATCCACGAGGAAATGCAGTGGGCGGCACCGCTTCTTTGATTTTGGCACATATTACCGGTTCATCTGCTTTAGGTTCAGCCCCCTCTATTGCAGGTAACGGACAAAGGTTACAAGGGTCACCCGGACACAAGCAGCCTGAACAGGCTGCCTGTGCGGGTACAGCAATTATCCACAACAGTAAACTAGCGACAACAACTAGCCATGCTTTCATCATATTAATCAGTTTCAATTTCATATTTATTCCTAATCTTCATTCTCTACAAAAAGATATTTCTCAACTCGCTATACAACATATAACCATGTAAAATAACGAGTTTTTTAAATCCCTTTCCCAGGAAAAGCTTTGATCACTACTGCTAACATCACGATGCAATTTGGGGCCAAGCCCTTGTTTGAAAATGTCTCTGTAAAATTTGGAGACGGCAACCGGTACGGTCTAATTGGCGCCAATGGTTGCGGAAAATCTACATTCATGAAAATTCTTGGCAACGATCTTGTTCCAACATCGGGCAATGTCAATGTCGACCATGGTGAGCGTGTTGGAAAACTACGTCAAGACCAATTTGCATTTGAAGAGCACTTGGTCATTGATACCGTGATGATGGGTCATGAGGAATTATGGCAAGTCAAAGAAGAACGTGATGCGATCTATGCCAATGCCGAAGCAACCGAAGAAGATTACATGCGTGCCGCTGAACTTGAATCAGAATTTGCTGAGCTTGATGGTTATTCTGCCGAAGCACGTGCCGGAGAATTATTGCTTGGTGTAGGCATTCCACTCGCACAACATCAAGGCCCTATGAGTGCTGTTGCACCTGGATTTAAACTACGCGTTTTATTGGCTCAAGCGTTGTTCTCTGATCCCGATATTCTGCTGCTAGATGAGCCAACCAATAATTTAGATATTAATACCATTCGTTGGCTGGAGGACATCATTAACGCCAGTAAAAGCACCATCATCATTATTTCCCATGATCGACATTTTTTAAATAGTGTCTGTACGCACATGGCTGATCTGGATTATGGTGAAATCCGTGTCTATCCTGGGAACTATGACGCCTATATGACGGCATCCACCCAAGTACGAGAACGTATGCTTTCAGATAATGCCAAGAAAAAATCTCAGATTGCTGAGTTACAATCGTTTGTTAGTCGGTTTTCTGCCAATGCATCTAAAGCCAGGCAGGCCACCAGTCGCGCACGACAAATTGAAAAAATTAAACTAGAAGATGTCAAGCCATCTAGCCGTCAATACCCATATATACGCTTTGAAGTTGACGAAAAAGATAAACTTCATCGCTTGGCAGTCACTGTCACTGATATCAGCAAAGGCTACCCTGAAATGGATAAACCGTTATTGGATAAGTTCAGCATCAACATTGAGGCTGGCGAGAAGGTTGCCATTATTGGCCCTAATGGTATCGGCAAGACAACTTTATTACGCTGCCTTGAAGGTGATTTATCACTTGATGCCGGCAAAATAAAATGGGCGGAGAAAGCGCAACCAGGCATCTATGCACAAGACCATGCCGCTTATTTTGAAGAAAAGGCTTCATTGACTGACTGGATGACGCAATGGCGACAAGCAAGCGATGACGACCAAGCAATCCGTAGCGTACTCGGCAGATTATTATTCTCAGGTGATGAAGTTAAAAAATCGGTCAAAGTAATTTCAGGTGGTGAACAAGGCCGCATGATTTTTGGCAAACTTATCCTACAAAAGCCCAATGTGCTGCTAATGGATGAACCCACTAACCACCTTGACATGGAATCGATCGAATCACTTAATTCAGCATTGGAAAGGTTTTCAGGCACACTAATTTTTGTTTCTCATGATCGCGAATTCGTATCATCTCTCGCCACGCGTATCATTGAACTCAAGCCCGATGGCATTAGTGATTTCAAAGGCAATTATGAAGATTATCTGCAACAACAAGGTATTCAGTAATTCTTTGTTATACTGTTAAGCATTCATCTTGCAAGAGTCCAAAGATATGAAACTTATCACAATATTTTTTCTAATAAGCCTAGTGTTTGCATCATCAGTTCTTGCTGAAGATATCCAAGATCTTCAGCAACGAGCGAGCTTTAACTATGAGCAAATGATGAAAGCTAAACGTGAAGCGGTGGTTTTGGCTAATGATGCCGCTGATGCAGAGAAGCGTCAGCAACAAATCGAGAATGATTTAATCGAAGCAACAGAAGCTGCCAAAGCAGCAAGACAGAGATCAAATGAATTTAATTTAGTTTTTGATCAAGCGATGCTCAGATGGAAACAATCTTCTGATGCACTCGCCCAGGAATGGGGAAAAACTGAAAGATAACAAACTAAAATCAAATTTTAAATTTTAAATTTCTAGAACCATTCGGACATGAGGAATGCCCGCGTCCATAAACTCTTCACCTTCAACTTGAAACCAAAATTTTCTATAAAAATCAACTGCTTCTATTTGCGCGTTTAGCGCCGCTTGTCGAATTTTTCTGTGACGTATCTCTACCAACAGACGTTGTAGCATTGCACTACCAACCCCCTGATTTCGCCAGTGCTTCAGTACAGCCATACGGCCAATATGACCATTTAACTGTAATCTGGCAGTACCAATCGGCTTCTCATCAGATAGTGCAAGCACATGAATACAACCTTCATCCAACGCATCCCATTCTAATTCAACGGGCACATGCTGTTCATTGACAAATACAATTTCACGAACAGCATGTAACGCTTCACCATCAATTAGCCAATCAGCAATACGAATTTGAATCTGATCATTTATGATCACACCCCATTAATGTTAATTATTTAAATGGGTGACGCACCAAAATGGTGTCTTCTCGATCCGGCCCGGTAGAAACCATATCAATCGGCACATCGCAAACTTCTTCTATCCGATGTAAAAAATTTTGTGCAGCTTTAGGTAACTGGTTAAATTCTTTAATGCCGGCAGTATTCTCCATCCAGCCCGGCATCTCCTCATAAACAGGCTCACAATTTACGAGTGAATCAGCGCCTGTTGGTAAAATATTTCCAATCTCATCACTGCCATTTAACTTGTAACCTACACCCAGACTCAGCGATTCAACCCCATCCAGCACATCAAGTTTTGTCATGCAAAGCCCAGACACGCCATTGATTTGAATTGAGCGCCTAAGTGCAACCGCATCGAACCAACCACAACGTCGTGGACGCCCTGTCGTTGAACCAAACTCGTTACCTTGTTTTGCCAAGTATTTGCCGACTTCATCATCCAATTCAGTTGGGAAAGGGCCTGATCCGACTCGTGTTGTGTAGGCCTTGGTAATACCTAACACATAATGCAACATCTGTGGCCCCACGCCACTGCCCGGTGCTGCTGCACCTGCAACACAGTTACTTGATGTAACAAATGGGTATGTACCATGATCCACATCCAGCAATGCACCCTGAGCGCCTTCGAACAATAAATTACCACCCGATTTATTTTCGTTAAACAATAGCTGCGGAACATCCGCCACCATGGGTTTTATCAGCTCGGCCTTTGCAAGCACATCATCCATTGTTTTCTGGAAGTCAACCGTGGGCGCTTTAAAATAGTTCTTTAATACAAAATTATGATAATCAAGCATCTCACCTAATTTGGCGGCAAAACGATCACGGTGAAACAAGTCATTCAAACGAATGGCTCGACGCGCCACTTTGTCTTCATAAGCAGGTCCAATTCCACGCCCCGTGGTACCAATCTTACCTGCACCCCGTGCAGTCTCACGTGCATTATCTAGGGCAATATGGCAAGGTAAAATAAGCGGGCAAGCATCACTAATGCGGAGCCTTCCTACTACATCAACACCCGCTTGTTCAAGCATATCGATTTCTTTCAACAATGCTTCCGGTGACACCACCACGCCATTACCAATGTAACAAATGACTTTATCACGCAAAATACCAGAAGGAATCAAATGCAACACGGTTTTCTGGTCACCAATGACTAACGTATGCCCTGCATTATGACCGCCTTGGAAACGCACAACACCTTGCGCATGGTCGGTTAACCAATCAACAATCTTGCCTTTACCTTCGTCACCCCATTGAGTGCCGATGACCACAACATTTTTAGTCATATTTCAGAGTCTCTACTATTCCAACTTCAGGAAAAAATTAAATTTCTACTACAACCCAACCTTCATTCTCATGAATAAGTTGTCTATCACAGCTAGATGTGTTGGCTTCAGCCGTACATCCGGGCAATTCGACGATAACAATCTGCCCGGCTGCTCGCAGTTGCTTAATCTTATCTTGCAATGATTCATCATTTGTATCATAAGGCGCCACAATACCCTTTGGGTAGGCCGCCGGTTGAACCAATCGAGATAAATCTCGCAAATCCATACTAAACCCTGTCGCCGGCCGCGCTCGTCCGAAAGCTTTACCAATGTCATCATAGCGCCCACCCAATGCGATGGCATTAGAACTGCCTTTGGCATAAGCAGCAAACACCATACCGCTATGATAGTGATAGCCACGCAAATCAGCCAAGTCAAATGCAATAGAATCAACCACAGAGCTTAATTCTTTCTCAATTGCCTCAAGTGTATCTAATGCATTTGTTATCGCAGGATAATCGGGTAATAATTTACGTGCGTTGGCTAAAACCGTTCTGTCGCCGTATAACTCAGGCAGCAATATAAGTGCTTGACGAGTACGCTCACTGAGGTTCTTACTAGATTCATTACACAGCGCTTTTAACCTCGCAACGTCTTTAGCTTGCAAGACACTGAATAGTTCCGACTCTAACTCAGCAGAAACATTGTCATTGCATATTAAGCCACGAAATACCGCAACATGGCCCAAATCCAGGTGTATTTTATTTATTCCAGCAATAGACAAACACTGCAACATCAGTTGCTGTATCTCAATATCGCTCTCCAATCCCACATGACCATAAAGCTCGGCGCCAACTTGAATCGGTTCGCGAGTACAAGTTAATGCAGACGGCATGGTATGCAACACACTATTAGAATAGCAAAGCCGTGTCACACCATCACAATTTAAAAGATGCGCATCAATACGTGCGACTTGTGGCGTCATGTCCGCACGCAAGCCCATCGTTCGGCCACTCAATTGATCAACCACTTTAAACATGTGTAAACCCATATCGCTGCCGCTTCCGGTCAACAAGGATTCTTCAAATTCTAATAATGGTGGATTAACTAATTGATAGCCGCGTACATATAACGTATCAATAATTCGGCGACGTAGTGCCTCTATATGCAATGCCTCTGCAGGCAAGATATCTTCAACATATTCGGGAAGAAGCCAATTAGGCATGTTTGTGATTTATAAACTGCTGAAAAGAAAAGATGTGAAACCGTATCAAGTAAAAATAAAGAGTAGCAATAAACCAACCATCATAATACTAAGGCCGAGAAAACGTATTTGCCCATCATCCATTTCAATTAATCGTCTAAATGTTTCACGCCAAGTTTGCGGAGATAAAAACGGAATAATACCTTCCAAGATCAACATCAATGCGATTGCAATCAGAAAAGTTTCCAACATATCACTGCTCTCCAATGAAATGTAACGCCTTTACTCACTGAGCAAAAGCGCTACGATACCTATCGAGTGAGGCTAATAATCCAACAACACTCATAACAGATATTTTACTGTTGACCAGGCGCCTTCATGTACTTGAAGAAATCTGACGTAGGCTCAAGAACCATCATATCGCCTTTATCCTTGAATGTCCGCTTGTAAGCTTCCAAACTACGGTAAAAGGAATAAAATTCAGCATCCTTCTTATAGGCTTCAGCATAAATTGCTGCTGCTTGACCATCACCCTCACCCATTGTTTTCTGAGCATCTCGGTAGGCATTCGCCATGATAACTTCACGTTGACGATCCGCATCTGCGCGAATCTTCTCGGATTCTGCAGCACCCGTTGAGCGCAACTCATTAGCTACACGTTTTCGCTCTGCTTCCATTCGGCTATAAACCGACTGACTAACCTCTTGAGGCAAATCAACACGCTTCAAACGCACATCAACAACTTCAACACCAATAGAACGCGCATCCGAATCTGCTCTTTGGCGCATGATTTCCATGATTTGATCACGTTCACCTGAGATTACATCATGTACCGTACGATTACCAAATTCGTTACGCAAACCCGCATTAACGGTTTGAGCTATACGTGTCTGCGCTAGTGCTTCATCGCCCTGCACACTGACAAAGTACTGTCTTACGTCGATAATGCGCCATTTAACAAACAAATCAACTAAAACGTTCTTTTTCTCTGATGTAATAAAACGCTCAGGCTCTTCCGCATCCATCGTCAGAATACGCTTTTCAAAAAAGCGAACGTTCTGTGCAATAGGAATTTTGAAATACAGGCCTGGGTCTGTCTTAACGCTAACCACCTCACCCAACTGGAATAAAATGGCTTGCTGTCGCTCATCCACAACGTAGATAGCCGCGCTACCCACAAAAAACAAGATGATGATCAGTCCGGATAATATTGACGATATATTTTTCATTTATCTTATCTCCCGCTCACGGCCACGAAATGTCTCACGTGGTCGCATGTTGTTATCAGGTATCATTTCCTGCATCGCTGGTGGCGACGTCTGTGATACATGCGGCATAGAATCGTGGTCTCTCATTTGACCCAACCTATCCAGCGGTAAATACAATAAGTTGTTTCCATTTTTCTGATCAATAACGATCTTACTTGAATTAGAGAGGACTTCTTGCATGGCATCCAAATACAAACGTTCACGCGTCACATCGGGCGCTTTTGTATACTCGACCAGAATATTCTCGAAACGATCCACATCACCTTCCGCGCTTGCAATCACACGCTCTCTATAACCTTGAGATTCTTCAAGCAAACGTGCGGCATTACCAGCAGCGACTGGAATAACTTGGTTTGCGTAAGCTTCACCTTCGTTTTTCTGTCTTTGCTTATCTTGACCTGCTTTAACCGCATCATCAAAAGCCGCTTGAACCTGTTCCGGTGGCTGCGCATTCTGCATAGTAACTCGACTGATTGAGATACCTATTTGGTAACGATCTAGAATGTTCTGCATTAATACTTGAGCGCCCGCTGCAACGTCTTCACGCCCTTCGTATAACACATAATCCATTCTACTTTTACCAATCATTTCCCTAATCGCAGTTTCCGCCGCTTGAAGCACCGCTTCATCTGGATCGCGATTGTTAAAAATAAAATCTTGCGGACTATTCAAAATATATTGCACCGCAAATTGAATATCAACGATGTTTTCATCGTCGGTAATCATCAATGATTCTTTCAGAACTTTACTTCTCACATTGTTGCGATAGCCAATTTCAACCGTACGAACCTGGGCGACATTAACCTGTTCTACTGCTTCAACCGGATAAGGTACATGCCAACGCAAACCCGCTTGAGTCGTCTCTGAATAGGCGCCAAATTGTAAAACCACACCACGCTGACCCTCATTAACGATATAAAAACCACTGGCTATCCACACGACAACAAGTATCATGAGAATTACGGTAATTCCTTTGCCACCCATATGCGCGGGGCCCTCACCTTCAGGCCCTTTTTTATTTCCGCCCCCGTTACCACCCTTCTTACCAAAAATATCACTTATTTTTTTATTGACATTTTTTAGTACGTCATCCAAATCAGGTGGGCCAGAATCACCTTTATTTTTTCCCCATTGAGGATCATTTAGTCCCATAATAGTTCCCGTTCTGTTCGTTTATAAATAAGCTGTAACACAGCCACTCATTACTTTTTTATATGTAGATTCCTTGCTCAACTCATTAAGATCTCTTATTTTTACTTCTGCCAGCGCTTGTCTTACATACGCCAACCCTTCTCCAGTCTTAGCACTTAAACGGATTCGCGATATTCTACCATACTCATTACGTTCATAGCCCCCAGTACTTGCCAACAGATTATTCAAATCAATTTTGTTAAAAACTATAATCTGTGGAATGGCCGCTGCGCCAATCTCTTGCAACAACTTATTCACTTCTTTAATTTGTTCGTCTCGGTTTGGATTATTAGCATCAACCACATGCAATAGAATGTCTGCCTGAACAGTTTCTTCTAGTGTTGCGCTAAACGCAGCAACCAATGTGTGCGGCAAGTCGCGAATAAACCCTACTGTGTCTGATACCACAACGTCACCTTGTTCTGGAACATATAGCTTACGTGTTGTGGTGTCTAAGGTTGCAAACAATTTATCGGCTGCATAAGCATCCGCACGGGTTAATTTATTAAACAACGTTGACTTACCTGCATTAGTATAGCCAACAATTGAAACAGACATAACATTTGCGCGCTGTCTTGAACGTCGTTGCACTTTACGCTGACGCTGAAGTGCCGCAAGTTTCTCCTTAAGCAATTTCACTCGTTTACCGATTAACCGACGATCCGTTTCCAACTGCGTTTCACCAGGACCGCGCAAACCAATACCACCTTTTTGGCGTTCTAAGTGAGTCCAACCACGAACCAGACGTGTTGCAAGATGTTCAAGCTGAGCCAATTCTACTTGTAATTTACCTTCATGACTCTTTGCCCGTTGTGCAAAAATATCAAGTATCAAACTGGTTCGATCAATGACCTGGCACTGAAAACGTAGCGATAAATTTCGTTGCTGTCCTGGCGAAAGGTCATGATTAAAAATAACCAGTGAAGCACCTGTCTGCTCAAGCATTAATGCAATTTCATCTACTTTCCCACTACCAACAAATGTTTTAGGGTTAGGACGATAACATTTGCCTTCTATAACACCTAAAATAACCAGCTTGTCACTGACAACCAGCTGCTTTAACTCCTCCAAACGTTCTTCATACATCCCCGTATTAAAATCGAGGCTTACTAATACTGCTGCATTGGCCTCATTGGTAATAGATGAAGCTGGTTGATCAAGCATCGCGCTTTTCAGTAGTTTCAGTAGGAACGGTAATGGCTCGAGCAGGTACGACAGTTGAAATTGCGTGCTTATACACCATCTGAGTTATTGAATTCTTTAACAAAACCACATATTGATCAAATGATTCTATATGACCCTGTAACTTGATACCATTAACCAAGTAGATTGATACTTGCACATGTTCTTTACGAAGCACATTAAGGAATGGGTCTTGCAACAACTGCCCTTTAGTACCCATAGGTGACTCCCTATTCTAATTATTAGAAATTTGACTCTACTTTATTTTCAGTTCTAAATCCACATCAACATGTTGGAAATAAAAAATAATCGGTTCTTCAACTCCAAACAGACTAAATAAAGATACTTAACTTGCAATGCATTGTCAGGCGTTTATCTTATTAAACAGATTCCAATGCTCTCCATCTAAATGACGCCAGTAATAAGACAATTTGTAGAGCGATGACTGACAACATTTACTCCTATTAAGGAGAAAATGTTGTCAGAAAAACGTAGACTATCTTGATTTCAAATCTTAATTAAACGGCTGAGGTCTTGGTGTGTCATTTGTAGAAGGTGGAAGAATTGGCATTTTGAAATCAGGCTGATCACCTGTCAATGTTTTCAAGAATGCAACAATACTATCAATTTCTTTCTTACTGAAATCACGATCCAGCTGAATCTTACCCATGGTATCAACAGCTTCTTCTAATGTCCAAACAGCGCCATCATGGAAATAAGGATAGGTTAATTCAATATTGCGTAAAGTTGGCACTTTAAATACATGCAAGTCAGAATCTTTACCCGTCACACCTTTTCTACCTTCAGCAGTGCTATCGGTTTTGTATGTCCGATGAACACCGAATTTTTGATAAAGCGCGCCACCAACAGCCGGCCCATTATGGCAGCCTGAACAACCCGCACTCTTGAATAATTTATAGCCCGCTACTTCGTTACTATCTAACGCTCTTTTATTGCCTTCTAACCATTTATCAAAACGGGAGCCTGGCGTTACTAATGTTTCTTCAAAAGCAGCAATAGCCGTCGTTACTCTATTGATATTAACCACATCAGAACCGAAAGCTTTCTCGAAATGCGCACGATACTGAGGAATCGAACTTAAAACTTCAACACTCAATTCATGGTTAGAAGCCATCTCACCGGGGTTAGCGATAGGGCCGCCGGCTTGTGCTTTTAAGTCTTCAGCGCGACCATCCCAGAATTGCGCCAAATTCATACCTGAGTTTAATACGGTTGGTGCATTAATTGGGCCTTGCTGCCATGCATGGCCAATTGACGTTGGAATATTATCTGTACCACCCATACTTAAATTGTGGCATGAGTTACAAGATATAAAACCTGACTTGGATAAGCGTGGATCAAAAAACAACATCTTGCCTAACTCTACCACTTCTGCATTTTTTGGTGTTACTGCTTTAATTGGCTGAATAGGTTCGTTAGCTAACGCATTCATCGAAGTGACAACTACGCCAATCGATAATAGCGATACGACCAGTTTACGTATCATCATCGGAGTCTCCCTTAAAGTACGGCTGAAGTGGCGCAGCCGGTCACGCCTAATGAGAACCCTCTGCGGGGAATTTACAAAAAAATACAAATAAGTTTTAAAAATTTCTAGAAGATTATTTACTTTGTTTAGCTGCAGCCATCGCCGTCTTATTAATTCTATTATTATTCATCACACCATCATCACCATGACGAACATTACCATTACCATTATGCAGCAGCCGAGAAAGCTCTGTTAACGCTTGCTGGTAGACATCTCGCTTAAATTCAACAACGTTCTCCAACTCTATCCAATATTTATTCCATCGCCAAGCATCAAATTCAGGATGCGTACTCGTCCGTAGCGATACATCACTGTCACGTCCAATTAAACGCAAAAGATACCAAATCTGTTTTTGCCCTTTATAATTTCCGCGCCAGTCACGTCTTATCCAACGATCAGGCACTTCATAGCGCAACCAATCACGCGTACGTCCCACGATCTCAACATGATTTGGGTACAGCCCAACTTCTTCTGTTAACTCACGGTACATCGCTTGCTCAGGGCTTTCACCCGACTTAATGCCCCCCTGGGGAAATTGCCAAGAGTTCTGCTTGATACGCTTACCCCAGAAGACCTCATCCTTGTAATTCAAAAGGATAATACCAACATTTGGACGATAGCCGTTACGGTCAATCATGTGAGTTACCCGTTAGACCCATTAAATAGTATGGATTTTTTCATACTTTGCTTCAGAATGAAAGGTTTCATAAAACAAAATCTTCATACAATACTTCTTACTCATTCTCTAAACGACGAACAAATAACACAAATAGTAGTCAGACTTAACCACACTTCATATAGCCTTTCAAGGTAAAATTGCCCTCTACTGAACATCATCATATTGGATTTTTTTATGCGCGTTTCGCAATTCTTCATTTCTACACTTAAAGAAGCCCCAACTGAGGCTGAATTAATCAGTCACAAACTCATGGTACGAGCGGGGCTTATTAAGCGCCTGGGTAGCGGACTTTATACTTGGATGCCATTGGGCTTAAGAGTACTACGTAAAGTTGAAAATATTGTCCGCGAAGAAATGAATAAAAGCGGCGGTATCGAACTGTTAATGCCGGCCATACAACCGGCAGAACTTTGGCAAGAAACGGGAAGATGGGATGTATTTGGCCCACAAATGCTCAAAATACAAGATCGGCATGAGCATGCATTTTGCTTTGGCCCCACTCACGAGGAAGTAATTACGGATATCGCACGACGCGAAATCAAAAGCTATCGTCAGTTACCCTTAAATTTTTACCAAATTCAAACGAAATTTCGTGACGAAATTCGCCCTCGTTTTGGTGTCATGCGCGCACGTGAGTTTATGATGAAGGATGCCTATTCATTCCATGCTAATGAAGACAGTTTGGCAGAAACTTATCAAATCATGTACGACACCTACATTCAAATTTTTACCCGCCTCGGGCTTAAATTCCGCGCAGTCACGGCTGATACCGGTGCCATTGGTGGTAGTGGCTCACATGAATTTCATGTATTGGCTGACTCTGGTGAAGATGCAATCGCCTACTGCCCTAACTCTGATTATGCCGCCAATATAGAGCTTGCTGAGTATGCGCCAACGCAAACTAAGCCTGCCGCACCAACTGGCGACATGATTAAAACTGCAACGCCAGAACAAAAGACTTGCCAAGCAGTCGCTGATTTTTTAAAAGTTTCATTAAAAAAAACGGTCAAAACGCTGGCTATAACTGCCGACGATAAATTATATTTATTACTATTACGTGGCGACCATCAACTCAACGAACTTAAAGTCAGAAAAATACCGGGATTAACTAATTTTGAATTGGCTAACGAAGCCGCCATCCTTAAAGCAACCGGCTCACTCCCTGGCTTCATTGGCCCTGTTGGCGTAGAAGCTGTGGTTATTGCTGATTATGCGGTAATGGAAATGAATGATTTTGTCTGTGGCGCTAACGAAGAAGGCTTTCACTTCACACAAGTTAATTTTGATCGGGATCTAAAAACACCGGCTCAGATTCTTGATATTCGCAATATTGTATCTGGAGACGTTTCACCCGATGGTAAAGGGACACTTAAAATCTGTCGAGGCATCGAAGTCGGACATATTTTCAAGTTACGCACTAAATATGCAGAAAATATGAAAGCCAGTTACCTTGATGAATCAGGCAAAACTCAAGTAATGGAAATGGGATGCTACGGCATTGGTATATCACGCATTGTCGCAGCAGCCATTGAACAAAATAACGATGATAATGGCATTATTTTTCCAACTGCAATTGCACCGTTTCAACTGGTTATTGTGCCGATTGGCCTGAAGAAAAGTGAGCAAGTTAAAGCTGAGGTAGAACGATTATACGAAGCATTTATTGATATCAATATTGAAGTGCTGCTGGATGACCGAAACGAACGTCCTGGCGTAATGTTTGCTGATATGGAATTAATCGGCATTCCACACCGGATCGTTATTGGAGAACGTGGGTTAAAAGAAAATAAGGTTGAATATCAGGGGCGACGTGACGAACAATCAACCGCCATTCCTTTGAACGAAATTGTTTCGTTTATTACTTCAAAACTATGCGTAGACTAACTGGCATCTTATGCTTATTTCTTTATTCTACAATCATGCAGGCAGATCAACGCCATGATGTGCTGATTGCCAGCACAACAACGGTCACTCAACCAACATCCACAGTGCGTATTTGATGTGTGGAACAAAACTTGGGCGTATGATTTATAATGAAACTTCTATCAAACACACTGATCACCCCTGATTTATGGGTGACTATTCTTCATAACACTTGACGGTTTATGGCGCATAAACTCCTCAATCTCTTCTCGCGTAATTATTCCAATCTGACGCGCCGCTGGTCGGCCATACGGATCAAACAAATAAGTACTAGGCAACATTGAAAGCTCTTCAATTTGTAAAGCAATCCTACGGCTACCCAACACGGTTGGATAAGAAATAGACATTGCATCAACATATTCCATAACATCTTTTGGGTCGGCAAAATCCATCGCAATACCAATCACCATGACATCGTTCCGGCTTTCATATAAGGCAATCAGGTCAGGAATTTCTTCTAAACACGGTGGACACCAAGTAGCCCAAAAATTGATCAATACCCACTTACCCTTGTAATCAGCCAAGGTATGTATCTTCCCTGTTGAATCTTGAAACTTAAAAGCCTTTGCTTGCAAACTAACAAGTGACAGCGACATCAAACAAAGAAACAAAACCAACGAACTTTTAATCATATTATTGATCATTTAAACTTGTGGATGGGCACGCTCAAGCTTATTATGCAATTTATTAATAGCACTTAAATAAGCCTTAGCTGATGCCACCACAATATCGGTATCTGCGCCATGACCATTAACAATACGGCCTGATTTTTGTATACGCACGGTAACCTCACCCTGCGAGTCTGTACCACAGGTAATATTATTTACAGAAAATAACTGCAATTCAGCATTACTAGTCAATATGCGCTCAATAGCACGGAATGTCGCGTCCACAGGACCACTACCATCAGACTCCGCATGTAACTCTTTACCATCATCATCTGATATAACCAGCTGCGCATGAGGCACTTCTCCAGTTTCACAATGTACTGTCAACGACTGTAACCGGTATTTCTCTTGCAGAATCAATACTTCATCTGAGATTAACGCATGTAAGTCTTCATCGAAGATTTCGTGTTTCTTATCTGCCAGTGTTTTAAAACACACAAAAGCGTTATTCAACATTTCTTCAGATTCCAGCTCAATACCGAGTTCTTTTAAACGACTACGGAACGCATTGCGCCCAGAATGTTTACCTAACAACAGCTTGTTCGCTCCCCAACCCACATCTTCCGCACGCATGATTTCGTATGTTTCCCGATGCTTTAGTACGCCATCTTGATGAATACCTGATTCATGCGCAAAAGCATTTGCACCCACAATGGCTTTATTCGGCTGGACTGGAAAACCGGTAATACCTGAAACAAGCTTACTTGCCGGGACAATATGGGTAGTGTCTATACGTGTATCACACGAAAAGAAATCCTGTCGTGTACGTACCGCCATCACTACCTCTTCAAGCGCTGCATTGCCTGCTCGCTCTCCTAGCCCATTAATCGTACATTCTACTTGTCTCGCACCATTAACCACAGCAGACAAAGAATTTGCTACCGCCAAACCCAAGTCATTATGGCAGTGTACAGAAAATATCACTTTGTCCGAATTAGGAATTCGTTCACGTAAGGTATGGATCAAACTGCCAAATTGATCTGGCATGGTGTAACCCACGGTATCGGGAATATTTAGCGTCGTAGCGCCAGCATCGATCACCGCTTCTAAGATCTGACACAAAAAATCAATATCCGAACGCCCCGCATCTTCAGGAGAAAATTCAATATTGTCCGTAAACTGGCTTGCCCACTTGATTGCCTTGACCGCTTGCGCTGTCACCTGTTCAGGCGACATACGTAACTTCTTTTCCATATGAATTGGCGAAGTTGCAATAAACGTATGGATACGTGATGACTCGGCTCCTCTCAATGCTTCACCGGCACGATTGATATCATTCTCAATTGCACGTGCCAGACCACAAACAACGCTATTCTTTATGGTGTCTGCAACCGCTTTAACAGCTTCAAAATCACCATTGGAAGCAGCAGGAAAACCGGCCTCAATCACATCAACACCCATACGTTCTAGGTGCCGCGCGATGCGCACTTTTTCTTCTTTAGTCATGGATGCGCCAGGACTTTGTTCACCATCACGTAACGTGGTATCAAAAATGATTAAATGATCTTGCATTAGTTTCTCCATTACAGGAACTAGACAGAACGACACTAAAATTCAGAAAACAAATTTTGTAAGAAAAAGGGGAAGTAAAGTGTGGGATTATTATTAGCGCGCGCAGCGCAGCAGAAAGTCTGTTGAATTAAACAGAATCTGTAAATATCGAGGCAGGAATATGCGTCTTACGTTTTTCATAGAATGGAATATAAATGGTTTCTTTAGCCAATGCAATAAGTACTCTTATGACTCGGGCGTCTCATTTTCATTTTTACCTCTAAAAAATTTTGTAAACTTAAGAAAATAACCAGATAAAGCATAGGCAGCAAACAAACAAAACAAAATCAGCGGTGGATGAATTGGTATTAAAACAAAAAAGAAAAGACCCAACATCAATATGACAAAAAATGGCACTTTTTTTCGCAAGTTAATCTCTTTACCACTGTAATAGGGCAAGTTACTCACCATGGTCAAGCCTGCAAATAAGGTGAATGCCCATACCAGCCAATTAATATCCGTCCCTTCTATTTGAAAATTTAATGTGACCCAAACTAATCCAGCAATCAGTGCTGCAGCTGCTGGACTCGGCAAACCTTGAAAAAATCGTTTGTCGACAACTGCTGTATTCGCATTAAAACGCGCCAACCGTAACGCTGCACAGGCACAATAAATAAACGCTGCAATCCAACCCATCTGACCCATATCTTTCAACGCCCACTCGTATACGATCAACGAAGGCGCGACACCAAACGAAACCATATCAGACATGCTGTCATATTCTGCGCCAAACTCACTCTGCGTATTGGTCATCCGCGCCACACGCCCGTCTAAGCCATCAAGAACCATCGCAATAAAAATAGCGATGGCCGAGTGCTCGAAATTACCATTCATTGCCTGCACGATAGCGTAAAACCCCGCAAACAACGCCGCGGTAGTAAATAAATTAGGCAACAAATAAATACCCCGCCGCCGTAGTCGAGATTTTAGTATAAAACGTGCAGGTTGAGAATCTGGCATTATGAGTACAAAAGTATAAAGCTATAAATCAACAAGCAATTAAGTTTAATAACGTAAACTGCTTGATCCCGATCAAGTCGATGCAGCCGCGTCGCGCAATTCTGCCAATACTGTCGAGGTTGCAAAGACTTTATCACCAATACTGACATTAATTTTGGTTGTCAGCGGCAAATAAACATCTACCCGTGAACCAAAACGTATAAAACCAAATCGTTGACCACGTGTAAGATGCTCACCTGGATTTACATGACAAAGTATGCGCTTGGCAATTAATCCAGCAACTTGCACGCAAGTCACATCAACGCCATCATCCGTTTTTATCCACAGTGCATTACGCTCATTTTCTAGAGAGGCTTTCGGCAGATCAGCATTGATAAATTTACCTGGAAAATACCACTTCTCACGAACTTCACCTTCAATTGGACTGCGATTCGAGTGAACATTGAATACATTCATGAATACACTAACTTTGATTGCATCCCTTTTAAGATAAGGATCCTCCACCTTTTCAACCGCAACAATTCGACCATCAGCAGGAGACAATATGTTGTTGCTACCCGTAGGGATGTTACGTGGTGGATCACGAAAAAATTGCAAAACAAAAACTGCAATTATCCAAAATAGGATTGCCCATAACCCGCCACCAAAAAAAGTAACAAGCGATGCAAGGATTATTGACCCCGCGATAAAAGGCCAACCCTCACGAGCAATAATTGGATGAGGATATTGAGACTGAGACGTCATATTATAAACTTTATAAGATTAGTTCTTACCTTGATCAACCAACTGATTCTTTTTAATCCAAGGCATCATTTCGCGTAGCTTAGAGCCAACCACTTCAATTTGATGTTCTGAAGCTAAGCGGCGGCTAGACTTGAGCATAGGCGCACGCGCTTGATTCTCAAGAATAAACTCTCTTGCATATTCACCAGTCTGAATCTCACGCAATATCTTACGCATTTCAGCACGCGTTTCATCGGTAACAATACGTGGGCCACGTGAAATATCACCATATTCTGCGTTATTTGAGATGGAGTAGCGCATGTTGGCAATACCACCTTCATAGATCAAATCAACAATAAGTTTCACTTCGTGTAGGCATTCAAAATAGGCCATTTCCGGCGCGTAACCTGCTTCAACAAGCGTCTCAAATCCCGCTTGGATAAGTGCGGTTAGTCCACCACACAACACAACTTGCTCACCAAATAAATCGGTTTCAGTTTCTTCACGGAAGCTTGTCTCAATAACGCCACCTTTTGTCCCGCCATTTGCTGCCGCATATGACAAAGCCAAATCGCGTGCTTTACCAGAGTTATCCTGATGAACTGCAATCAGTGAAGGCACACCACCACCTTGTAGATAGGTCGAACGCACTAAATGACCAGGCCCTTTTGGCGCAATCATGATGACGTCAAGATCATTACGTAGCGTAATTTGACCATAATGAATATTAAAACCATGGGCAAACGCAAGCGTAGCGCCACTCTTCAGGTTAGATTCAATTTCAGCCTCATAAGTCGCTGCAATCTGCTCATCTGGCAACAATATCATAATGACATCTGCATTCTTAACCGACTCTACAATGCTTTTAACATTTAAACCAGCTGCTTTCGCTTTCCCCCAAGATGCACCACTTTCGCGCAGACCAACGGTGACACTCACGCCCGACTCATTCAGGTTATTTGCATGAGCGTGACCTTGTGAACCATAACCGACAATGGTTACTTCTTTCCCTTTAATGAGAGACAAATCAGCATCTTTATCGTAAAAAACTTTCATCATTTTCCTTTTTCATCATTTTCAAGCACAAAATCAACAGCGTTTACTTTACAAGCAAAACAAATCATTTTTAGATCTATAAATTCTATTCGACTAGGCTTTTAAAACCCATTCTCCTCGCCCCACACCTGATGAACCTGTACGTACCGTCTCCAGAATGGCGCTTTTATCTATCGCATCAAAAAATGCGTCCAATTTGGAACTAGTGCCCGTCAGCTCTATCGTATAAGATTTATCAGTGACATCAATAATATTGCCGCGAAAGATATCAGCCAATCGTTTGATCTCGTCCCGGTTCTCACCAACCGCACGCACTTTAACCAGCATCATTTCACGCTCAATATGGCTGCCGTCATTCAAATCTATCACTTTGACCACTTCGATCAATTTATTCAGTTGTTTCGTAACTTGCTCCACCACATCATCCGACCCGACCGTAACTAGCGTCATACGTGACAAGGTTGGATCTTCTGTCGGCGCAACGGAAAGTGATTCAATATTATAACCGCGCGCTGAAAACAAACCCGCTACACGAGACAAAGCGCCCGCTTCATTCTCCATCAATAAGGAAATTATATGTCGCATTTCTTTTATACCAAAATCATTTCAGAAAGGCCTTTACCACCCGGCACCATAGGGAATACATTTTCATTTTGGTCTGTAATAAAGTCCATAAATACGAGTTGGTCTTTGAGTTCGAATGCTTCTTTCAGCGCCCCTTCGATATCTTCAGGTTTTTCAATTTTCATACCAACATGACCATAGCTCTCCGCGAGTTTAATGAAATCCGGCAATGCGTTCATATAAGACTCAGAATAACGATTACCATGAAAAAACTCTTGCCATTGTCTTACCATCCCCATGTAACGGTTATTAAGATTAATGATCTTCAAGGGTAAGTTATATTGCTTGCACGTAGACAATTCCTGTATGCACATTTGAATACTCGCCTCACCGGTAATACAAGCCACTTTGGCTTTAGGATTAGCAAGCTGAACGCCCATTGCCGATGGCAGCCCGAAACCCATGGTGCCTAGGCCTCCTGAATTAATCCAACGACGCGGCTTATCAAACTTATAGAACTGTGCGGCCCACATCTGATGTTGTCCTACATCTGATGTCACGAAAGCATCACCCTCCGTTATGTCATAGAGCTTTTCAACCACCATTTGCGGCTTAATAATGGCACTTTCTTTATCGTATTTGAGGCAATCACGCGCACGCCATAAATCTATCTGTTTCCACCATTCTTGCAATGCCTCCTGGTCGGGCTTCTCTTTACCGGCTTTAAGCAAACTCATCAGCTCAGTTAATACATCGCCCACACTACCCACAATTGGCACATCAACTTTGACACGCTTTGAAATTGACGAAGGATCCACATCAATATGAATGATTTTACGATTTTCATTGGAAAAATGCTTAGGATTGCCGATCACTCGGTCATCAAACCGTGCACCTATGGCGATCAAAACATCACAGTATTGCATGGCCATATTGGCTTCATACGTCCCATGCATCCCCAACATACCAACAAACCGTTTATCTGTCGCAGGATAACCACCAAGACCCATTAACGTATTAGTGCATGGAAAATCAAGCATCCGCACCAATTCAGTAAGTTGTTCAGACGTATTGCTCAGAATCACGCCACCACCCGTATAAAAAACCGGTCGTTTGGCACTCAGCATCAATTCTGCTGCTTTCTTGATTTGCCTAACATGTCCTTTAACAACCGGATTATACGAGCGCATACTAATTTTCTTAGGATAAGAAAATTTGAACTTCTGCTGAGTGATATCTTTTGGAATATCGACCAACACTGGCCCAGGTCGTCCTGTTGAAGCAATATAAAATGCTTTCTTAATGGTTGTAGCCAGCTCCGAAATATCTTTAACTAAGAAATTATGTTTGACGCATGGACGTGTGATCCCAACAGTATCCACTTCTTGAAAGGCATCTAAACCAATCGCTGCCGTTGGAACTTGTCCGCTGATCACAACCAATGGGATTGAATCCATATAAGCCGTTGCTATACCCGTCACTGCATTGGTGACGCCTGGACCGGATGTCACCAAAGCCACGCCAACATTTTTACTTGATCGCGCGTAGCCATCGGCCGCATGTAACGCTGCCTGCTCATGACGAACTAAAATATGCTTAACTTTATCCTGCTTGAATAATTCATCGTAAAGAAACAGTACCGCGCCGCCGGGGTAGCCAAAAATACAGCTTACGCCCTCTTCCTGCAAACAACGCACCGTAATCTCAGCGCCGGTTATTTCCACACTCATGCTTTCTGCATCCCAATATCAATTAACAAATAAAAATAAATTACAAACTAAAATTTCTGTTGGACTACGAATTTTAACAAAAAACAGATTTTTTTCGTCAACTACCCGTTCCACCCACGGTCAACCCATCAACACGCAATGTCGGCTGACCGACACCTACCGGGACACTTTGCCCCTCTTTTCCGCAAGTACCCACACCGGGATCAAGTGCCATGTCATTTCCAATCATAGAAACACGCGTCAATACATCGGGGCCATTACCAATTAATGTCGCACCTTTCACCGGATAAGAAATCTTCCCATCCTCTATCATATAGGCTTCTGCTGCTGAAAAAACAAATTTACCACTGGTAATATCAACCTGACCACCGCCAAAATTAACGGCATACAAGCCGTGTTTAACTGAAGCGATAATTTCTTCCGGATCTTTATCACCATTCAACATATAGGTGTTCGTCATACGCGGCATTGGAATATGTGCAAATGATTCACGACGACCATTTCCCGTCACGGGCAAATTCATCAACCGTGCATTTAGACTGTCTTGTAAATAGCCTTTTAGAATACCGTTTTCTATGAGTACCGTACACTGCGTAGGGTTCCCTTCATCATCAATATTCAGAGACCCGCGCCGTTGTGAAATAGTACCATCATCGACAACGGTCACGCCGGGAGCGGCAACGCGCTCACCAACACGTCCTGAAAATGCCGAGCTGCCTTTACGATTAAAATCACCTTCTAGCCCATGACCAATCGCTTCGTGCAGCAAAATACCAGGCCAACCACTACCCAATACAACCGTCATTGCTCCGGCCGGGGCCGACTTTGCATCCAGATTCACAACAGCCTGATGAACGGCCTTCTCAGCATAATCACGCAACACGTCGTCGGTAAAATAAGCATAGTCAAAACGTCCACCACCGCCGGCCACTCCTTGCTCACGACGACCACCGTCTTCTACAATCACTTGCAACGACAAGCGAACCAATGGCCTCACATCTGCCGCCAACAAACCATCACTACGTGCCACCAAAATGACTTCATATTCTCCAGCGAGTGAAGCCATGACTTGGATAACCCGTTTGTCGAGTGCGCGAGCAAAGCTCTCAAGCCGCTCCAACAACACCACCTTATCCGCATCTTTAAGGCTCGCAATCGGATCCTGCGGCAAATAGAGACTACCCTCTTTTAGCGCATTTCGTTTGGCGACTTGTGCAGCGTTTGTGCCACCTTGACTAGCAATGGCGCGCGTCGCTTGTGCTGCAGAATCAAGCGCGGGTATGCTAATATCATCAGAATAGGCAAAGGCTGTTTTTTCTCCGCTTACCGCGCGTACGCCAACACCTTGATCAATGCTAAAACTACCCGATTTAACAATACCTTCTTCTAAAGCCCAACCTTCAGAACGGTTATACTGAAAATACAAATCTGCGTAATCAACTTTATGCGACATTATTTGACCAAAAACTTGCTGCAAATTTGCTGTATTAATATTGTAAGGCGCCAACAAGCAGCTATCTGCTATGGTGTAAAATTCATCTGTTTGGATGGTGCTTTCAATCGCCATAATTTCCGACTTTATAATTTAGCCAACAAAATAACAAAACCTAAAAACGATAGTTAACTACTACACAATGCTGTTTTAGCAAATAACTATTGTTTTCAGGCTTAACTATGATACAAACAACGATGTTCTAATGCTGGCAGACTCGCACGTAAACTGGTCTGATGCCCTTTATTAAGGACTGCCATCACAGCACCTGAGCCACGTGGCAGACGATCCATTATCACACCCCAAGGATCAACAATCATACTATCACCATTAGTTTCACGGCCATTAACATGGTAGCCTCCTTGCGCTGGCGCGATAACGTATGCCAAATTCTCAATAGCACGCGCACGAACCAATATTTCCCAATGTGCTTTACCGGTAATTGCTGTAAAAGCTGACGGCGCAAGAATAATATCAACATTCCCCATCATACGATACAACTCAGGAAAACGCAGATCGTAACATATTGAAAGTCCAATACAACCAAAAGGTGATTCTACAGTGACTACTTTATCACCTGCTTTTATCGTTTTTTCTTCAGCGAAACGGTCATTGCCAAGCTTCAAGCTAAACAAATGAATTTTGTCATAACGCGCTACTTGCTTACCCTTCTCGTCATAGACCAAACTGCTATTATATACCTTGCTTGGATCAGGAGAAGCTAACGGCACAGATCCACCGACTAGCCATATACCCAAACGCTTTGATGTCTCGCTCAAAAATGACTGGACCATACCATCACCCGGCCGTTCTTGCACCGCCAATTTATCCGTATCTTTAACGCCCATGATGCTGAAATACTCGGGCAACACGACCAATTCAGCACCCTCAGATGCCGCTCCTGAAATTAATCGCTCAGCCTCTTCCAGATTAGCAGAAACACTCGAACCTGAAGCCATCTGTATAGCAGCAACCTTAAAATCACCATCCTTCTTCGGGGCCATTTTACCAAGATTGTCGGTATTTTTTTGCATTAACCCTGTCTTTAGTTTAGCAACTCAAAAAACGTTAGTTCGCATATTATCCACTTCATCAACGACACCGCTCCTCTTCTCAAGTGCATGATTCTAACATCCTCTGCGTTATCATCGAAATCAAATCCACTATCATGGAATCAATCGACCATGAGATAATGCTAAATCATAGTGGATCTACATGCAGCTAATGACACAAACATCATCTGAGACAATACTCGAGACCGCCCTACGCTATAGCCGATTTGCGCAACGTTTGCTAGAAAGTGAACCCTATCTACGAACAAGCCTTATTGATAACCTATCGCACCCCTATCTCAGGGAAGAAATGCAGGCATACTTAGATTCGCATACAAACGACAACTTAGACGAATCAATATTAAATCAAGCATTACGTGTACTACGCAAGCGGGTATTTCTACGTATAGCCGTGCGTGACCTTGCTGGTTTGGCTGATTTGCCAGAGGTCATGACCAGCATGACTAATCTCGCTGAAGTTACTATTAATTTTGCACTAAAACATCACCAAGCTTGGCTTACCAATCTAAATCGTTTTGGTCATCCAATTGGTGGCAAAAGTGGCACGACACAACAAATGCATGTCGTCGCCATGGGAAAACTTGGCGGCAGAGAATTAAATGTATCATCTGACGTGGACTTGGTTTTTGTCTATCCAGAAGATGGCAAAACCAATGGCGCCAAATCCGTTTCCAATCAAGCTTTTTTCGCACGCTTAGGCCGAAAACTGATCGCCAGCCTCAACGACTACACGATAGACAGTTACGTATTTCGAGTTGACATGCGATTACGCCCTTATGGAGTGAGTAGCCCGCTTGCTATTAGTTTTTCCATGCTTGAAGAATATTTCCTCACACAAGGCAGAGAATGGGAACGCTACGCATGGATTAAAAGTCGCGTCATTGCCGGACCCAGTGAAAGTGAGTCTAAACTGATGGAACAAATCGCCCGACCTTTTGTGTTCCGAAAATATCTGGATTTTGGCGCCTATGAATCTATGCGTCGCCTGCACGCACAATTACGCAAAGAAGTAGAGCGCCGTGAAATGCACGACAATATAAAATTAGGACCCGGCGGCATTCGTGAAATTGAATTTATTACGCAAGTTTTTCAATTAATACGTGGTGGGCGTGATACTGACCTATGCGTTCGCCCAACACTTGCCGTCTTGCCACGTTTAAAAAAGAAAAAAAAACTACCCACACAAACCATCACCGAGCTCATTGATGCTTATCATTTCTTACGTAAACTTGAACATCGTTTACAGTACCTTGATGACCAGCAGACACAAACTTTACCTAAAAACACAGCAGACCAAACATTGATCGCCTCTGCCATGGGCTTTCAAAGTCATGACAGTTTTTTGCAAAACCTTGATGTTCATCGCATGAATGTAACTCGCCACTTTGAATCCATCTTTGCAGCACCTAAAAAACCTTCGACACACGATATATTTGCTCATTTATGGCAAACTCAAACTGAAGACAAAGCCAAAACCGAGGAAACAACAACCCAACTCAGCACCATGGGCTTTACTGAGCCTGAAAAAATTTCTCAGCGCCTACAAAAATTTTATAACAGCAGCTGTTATCATCAACTTCATGAATCAAACCAACAAAAAATCAATGCGCTCATCCCCACATTGATTGAAGTCATTGCAAAGCTTCCACTCGTTGAAACTACACTAGAACGAATGTTGCAATTACTTGAAAAAATTAGCCAACACACACCCTACCTATCGCTGCTGCAAGAACATCCACATACACTGCAACGTGTCGCCAAACTGGCCAATGTCAGTCAATGGGCCAGCGACTATCTCAGCAGACACCCCATCCTATTGGATGAGCTACTACAAGGTGATGCAGCTCGTGTTACACCTGATTGGGTCGCAATCAAACAACAACTCATTGACGAACTAAATGACGTCAACAATCCAAAAGATGACGTAATTGAGTGGCGAATGGACCATTTGCGTCACTTTCTACATGCTCAAGTGTTCCAATTACTAGTCAACGATCTGGAAGGCGACATGCTTTTGGAAACACTCAGCGACCATTTAACCACGCTCGCGGACTTGGCGCTGGAAACTGTGTTAAATCTGGCCTGGTCAGGGTTAAAAAAACGCCATCGTGACACACCTGCCTTTGCCATTATTGGCTATGGGAAGCTAGGGGGAAAGGAACTCGGTTACTCATCTGACCTAGATCTTGTTTTTCTCTATGACGACAATCATCCTGACGCACCCGAAATCTATACCAAGCTTGGTCAAAGTATCAATACCTGGCTCACACGCCAAACTTCAACTGGCTTACTATATGAAACCGATCTACGTTTACGCCCCAACGGCGCTAGCGGCCTATTTGTCTGTACAACCGAGGCATTCACACAATACCAACGCGAACAAGCCTGGGTGTGGGAACACCAGGCCTTAACCCGCGCACGATTTATAACAGGTGATCCCCATGTAGAAACGATATTCGAGCAAACGCGCAAAGAAATTCTATGCCGGCAACGTGACTTAATGACGTTAAAACAAGACATCTTGAACATGCGCACAAAAATGCTAAATGCCCAACCTAAACCCACCGCCTCACCGGATATCAAGCATAGCCGTGGCGGTATTATTGACGTTGAATTTATTGTGCAATACCTTGTCTTAGCTCATGCCTGCAAATTTCCCATATTAACGGGTAATATTGGTAACATCGCCTTACTGAAACTGGCGGGGAAACTGGGACTCATTCAAACAGACAGCGCAGAAAAAGCTAGCATCGCATACCGAGAGTTCCGGCGTATTCAACACCGATTGAGATTAAGCGACAACTCGAAACTAACAAGCGCATCACCCACAGAAGATCAACTGCAGAAACTCACCCGCGCCGAGACCATTGCTTTAAACGAGGCCAATAGCGCGGTATTGCAATTATGGCGTGAAGTATTTGATGTGCAATGAGGCTAAGTTAAAATTGACAAAACCAACCCTATTATTTCACCAACACAACTATTTTTAAAATAATTTTCAACGCAACTAATTTCTGGCACGCTTCCTGCTTATATAAAACCAAGCACACTCGATGTGCCGTTTTTAACACTTAAGGAGAAATATCTATGGAACAAGCACAAAAAGGTTTTACACTGATTGAATTGATGATCGTTGTGGCGATTATTGGTATTTTGGCGGCTGTAGCGGTTCCTGCTTATCAGAACTATACTTTGAAAGCACGGTTCTCAGAAGTTATTGGTGGCACCTCTCCCTACAAACTGGCTGTAGAATTATGTATGCAAGATGGCACTTGCAGCAATGGGCCTGCCGTCTTTAATGGCGCCGTTTCCGTTGCCAACGGCACACCTAGTGCACCAGCGATTTTAGCTGGCTTTCCCCTCTTAGGTGGCATTCCAGCAGTACCCACTCCATTTGATCCTGCAGGTGTAACTGTTGGTTTAGCGGGCGCTGTAGCCACCATAACAGCCGTACCAAATGTTGTTAACGGTATCACAGCAGCTGAAACCTATATAATAGTAGGCACATCAGATAACAACGGAAGAATTACTTGGGTTGTTGATCTCGGCAACGCAGGATGTAAAACACGCGCTGGCGGTGCAATCTGCTAATAGCTGATACATAAGTGCAACCCATCAACCTTTAATGAAATATATTTTTTGATGGTTACTACACACTACCAAACAAAAACACACCTCATTCGTGAGGTGTGTTTTTTTGTTCGTTACAACCCAATATACCCACTATGGTGGATTTGATGGGCTTCTTCACCCATCCACATTATTTGATACACACGATCCGCACCTGATGAATATCTGTAATCCCTTGCAATACTTTCTCTATACCATCTTGCTTCAACGTACGCATCCCATCACCTAAAGCAGTCACTACCATCTCTGCTACTCGTGCATGCTCCTGGATATTCTTCTTCAATGCGTCTGTCGCGGTTAATAATTCGTGCAAGCCGACTCTTCCTGAGAAACCCGTATCCGCACAAGCATCACAACCCACCGCTTTACTCAAAGTAATTTGACCTTGGTCATCTCCATATTGCTTAACCCAATTATCTTTTATCTCTTTATAGCCTGCCTCTGGGTCTGCTTTAAAGCGATCAATATTTTTCAATTCTTCACAATATTCTGTTAGCAGCACCTTAATTTCATGTTCGCTGGCAACATAAGATTCCTTGCATTTACACAGCCGTTTTGCTAAGCGCTGCGCCAAAATACCCAGCAAAGCATCAGCAAAATTAAAGGGGTCCATACCCATATCCAACAAGCGTATAACTGACTCTGGCGCGCTATTAGTGTGCAGCGTGGCAAATACCAAGTGACCGGTGAGTGACGCCTCAATACCTAGGCTGGTAGTTTCCTTATCACGCATCTCACCCACCATAATAATGTCTGGGTCCGCGCGCAGAAATGATTTCATTATTATTGGAAAAGTCAGGCCCGCTTTGACATTCATTTGCACCTGACGCAAGCCTTTTTGAGTAATTTCAACCGGGTCTTCTGCCGTCCATATTTTAGTCTCAATACGGTTGAGGTGCTTCAGAATGGAATGCAGCGTGGTTGTTTTACCCGAACCGGTTGGACCGCACACAAAGAACAGGCCGTATGGCTTACTGATAATTTTCTTAAGTTCTTCTTGATTATGTGCAGTAAAACCCATTTTATCGAGCGGTATCGGTTCACCTGCCGCCAGAATACGCATGACAATGTCTTCGACACCGCCGGCAGATGGAATGGTGGCAACACGTAATTCAATATCTAACGGATAATACTTCTTGAATTTAATTTTGCCATCTTGCGGCCTGCGTTTTTCAGAGATATCCAAGTCACACATGATCTTGATACGCGTCACTAATGGGTTACGATAACTGGCGGGAATCTCAATATAAGACATCAATGAACCATCTTTACGGAAACGTATTTTGGTTTTCTCTTTTCCTGGATATGGTTCCACATGAATATCAGATACACCCATCTTGTAGGCGTCAACGATAATCTTGTTAACCAATTTCACCAACTCATTTTCAGAAGCTGCCGATGTGTCATCTATCTCACTAGCCGCATCTTCAAAATCTTCCTCAAGACCAGACAACATCTCGTTAATATCACCTGAGTCCTCTAGACTGCTCCCATAAAACAAACCCAGTGTTGCCTGGAACTCACGAGCGGTACATACCGCATAGATAATTTTTCGTTTGGGAAAAATATTGCTAACAATACGTTGAGATTGAATCCTTTCAGGGTCTAACGTTAAAATGACCAGACCATCAGGCGTCTCGTCAATTGGAACCCAGCCATTACTCTTCACATAGTCACGCTTCAGGTTTTTCAGCAACTCCATCGGCCTGAGTCGATCAGCTCGGAAGGGTTCATACTTGACGTCAAAATAAGCAGACAACGCCTTACCAATTAATGCCGGCTGGATATTGTA
>RCMY010000386.1_pt1 | contig 41450 bp, 34 predicted proteins | sample 2041341 | NCBI WGS metagenome assembly RCMY01 (sample SAMN09708234, study PRJNA481090) | Marine sediment metagenome, whole genome shotgun sequencing project. | reverse complement strand
ATGGAAGAATTGAAAGAGACCACGGCTTTACCGCTTTGAGGCGTTTGCTCGGACTGTGGTGCCGGGATCAGTTCCATGGCCCGCGAGATTTGCGGCGGGCAACGCCGGGGATGCCGGTTTTTACACGGCGATATTGGGTTTCGGGGTGGGGTGGCGTCCCTTGATTAACGTCCCAATAGCGCGTTCCGCCCATCCGAAGCCAGATCGGCACAGTCAGCAGTAGTCCGGCGAGAAAGCCTCCGGCGTGCGCCCAATAGGCGACGCCGCCACCCACTGTCGGTGAGACTGCCCCTTGCACAAGTTGAATGCCGAACCACGCCCCGAGTACGATCCATGCCGGAATGGGGACGATGCGAATGAAGATGACGATGAAGATCAAAACATCGACGCGCGCCTTGGGATAGAGCAACAGATAGCCGCCCATCACACCTGCGATGGCACCCGAGGCACCCACCATTGGGGTCATGCTGGAAGGGTCGGCGAGGAACTGTGCACTGGCGGCGGCAAGCCCGCTGGCGAGATAGAACATCAGGAACTTTGCATGGCCCATCACGTCTTCAAGGTTGTCACCGAAGACGTAAAGAAACAGCATGTTTCCCGCCAAATGCATGAAGCCTCCGTGCAAAAACATCGAGGTCACGAAGGTTTCGGGCGACGCAAAGGCCGGCACAAGGCCGTAGGTCATGAAAAAATTCGAGAGCGCGCGTTCGTCGCTGAAAAGCGCGTAATAACTGAGGAAAATAACGATATTTACGGCGATCAACGCCCACGTGACATAGGGTGTGCGGGTCGATGGATTGTGGTCGCGAAACGGGAACATCGCGTCAACGGACCCGTTTCGCGCTCAAAGGTCAAGCCGCGGCGGCGTCTGCAAGAAGGGCGGCGTTTCCGCCCGAGGCAGTGGTGTCGACGCAAAGGTGACGCTCGTGGCGAAGTTCAAAGCCGCGGGGGGCTGTGGTGATCAGAGGCAGGATTGCGCCGTCTCGGCTGGCGAGGGCTTTGGCAAAGGTGCGCGCGGCGTCGTCCGGGCCCCAAAACAGCGCGCCACCGATGTCTTTTTCGCAAGCGACCGCGTCCGGCGTCAGATCATGTGCAAGCGTGGCATGGCCACCGGCCGCGAGGACTGCGTCGCGCTGCTTTCCGGCTGTTTCAACGCCGGGGCCAAGGCAAAGGAAAGGTGGGCGGGTATGCTCGCTTAGGCGGTTGGTTTCGCCTGTCGGACCCGGCATCTCGCGCAATTCGTGCGATTCCGGATCGCTCGTTTTGGAGAACCGGGCGACATAGGACGGGCCACCGGCCTTGGGGCCTGTACCGGAGAGACCTTCGCCGCCAAAGGGCTGGGTGCCGACAACGGCTCCGATCTGGTTTCGATTGACGTAAATATTGCCTGCGCTGATCCGTTCAACGACCTCTTGCACACGGCTGTCGATGCGGGTGTGTAGCCCGAAGGTCAGGCCATAACCCGTTGCGTTTATGTCAGAAATCACTTTATCGAGATCCTCTGATTTGAAGGTCGCGATGTGCAGAACAGGACCGAAGATCTCGCGGTCAAGTGCGGCAATGCCCGGAATGTCTACCAAGGTTGGCGCAAGGAAGACGCCGGTTTTTGGCGCATCGATCAACGGCTTGGCACCGCGTTTGGCGACGTAAGTTGCGATGTTGTCGCGTGCAGTTGTGTCGATGAGGGGGCCGATGTCTGTTGAAAGTTCCCATGGGTCGCCAACGTTCAGGGCTTCGATAGCACCAGCAAGCATCTCGCGAAACGCATGTGCGATGTCATGTTGGACATAGACGCAGCGCAGGGCGGAACACCTTTGTCCTGCCGACTGAAATGCCGAGGCGACGACATCGCGCACGGCTTGTTCCAGAAGGGCGGTGGAATCGATAATCATCGCGTTTATGCCGCCGGTTTCCGCGACAAGCGGCGCGCCGGGGTTAAGCGTTTCGGCCATTGTGCGCCGGATGGTCTTCGCGGTGGCCGTCGATCCGGTGAAGGCGACGGCATGCACGCGCGGGTCCGACGTCAGGGCGTGACCGACCGTGGCACCGGCGCCGGGCAGAAGTTGCAGCGCGGTCGTTGGGATACCGGCCGCGTGCATCAAAGTGACAGCGCGGTGTGCGATCAACGGTGTTTGGTCGGCGGGTTTAGCAAGGACTGCGCAGCCCGCGGCAAGTGCGCCTGCGATCTGGCCAGAGAAGATGGCCAGCGGGAAGTTCCACGGGCTGATGCAAGTGACGGTGCCAACCGCATCGCCTTTGGTTAGAATGGCTCGGGTGGCATAATAGCGCAGGAAATCAACGGCTTCCCGTACCTCACCAACGCAATCGAGAAGTGTCTTTCCGGCCTCGCGCGTAAGTAGAGCAAAAAGCTCCGGCGCGTTTTCTTCGTAAAGATCGGCGGCGCGGTTCAGGGCGGCGGCGCGGGTTTCGGCGTCGGCGTTCCACGGCGCTGCGGCGGCGAGGGCGGCTTGCACAGCGGCCTCGTCCGACAGGATCACGTCACCGACAACGTCGCTTCGGTTGGCGGGATTGAGAATGATTTGCGCCGGTCCGGCGGCCGTTATGTTCGCCACGAGAGGACTTGCGGACCAATGATGGGTTTTGAAGGGCGCGCGGGCGGTGTCGATCTGATTGAGCGTTGGGCCATCGGTGATGTCCCAACCAATTGAATTCTCGCGCTCGGGGCGATAGAGGCCGCGCCCGGTGCGGATATTGGGCCGATTTTGCGCGGACGTGAAAGGGTCAGCGACGACCTCTGCCGGGGGAACGTTCTCGTCGATCAACTGGTTCACAAAGCTGGAGTTCGCGCCATTTTCCAACAATCGGCGCACAAGATAGGCCAGCAAATCGCGATGCGCACCAACAGGGGCGTAGATCCGGCAACGCGTGCCTTCGGAGGCGCGAACGATATCGTGAAGCTGTTCGCCCATGCCGTGAAGGCGTTGAAATTCAAAGGTTTGCGTATCAGTGCTCATGTGAAGAACCGCTTGCACCGTGTGCGCGTTGTGCGTGGCGAATTGCGGATAGAGGCGGTCAGTCATGCCCAAAAGCTTGCGCGCGCAGCCGATGTAGGAGACGTCGGTGGCCTCTTTGGCGGTGAAGACCGGGAAGCTGTCGAGGCCAAGAACCTGTGCGCGTTTGATCTCGGTGTCCCAGTACGCGCCCTTGACAAGGCGAACCATAAGTTTGCGATCAAAGCGTTCGGCAAGAGCGTAGATGTGGTCGATCACTGGCGCGGCGCGCAGGCCATAGGCTTGCACGACGATGCCAAAGCCGTCCCAACCGGCGAGGCGTGGATCGGGCAGGGCAGCTTCGATGACCTCGAAGGACAATTCAAGTCGGTCGGATTCTTCGGCGTCAATGTTAAGGCCGATATTGCGCTCGGCGGCCATGACGGCGAGGTCGACCAGACGCGGTGTAAGTTCGGCAATGATGCGCGCGCGCTGTGCCACTTCGTAGCGCGGATGGAGTGCTGACAATTTCACCGACACGCCCGGGCGCGATCGAACGTCTGTGCCGTTGGACGCGTCGCCTGCATGGCGAATGGCATGGGCGTAGGACGCGAAGTAGCGGTCGGCGTCGTCTGCGGTGCGCGCAGCCTCGCCCAGCATGTCATAAGAATAAGTGTAGCCTTTGGCTTCCATTCCGGCGGCGCGGGCCATGGCCGTGGGCATGGTTTGGCCAAGGACGAATTGCTGGCCCATTTCGCGCATCGCGCGTCCAACGGCTTTGCGGATCATCGGTTCACCGAGGCGTTTGATCGCCATTCGCATCGCACCGGCAACGCCCGGTCCAGTGTCGTCAAGCACACGCCCGGTCAGCATCAAAGCCCAGGTCGAGGCGTTAACTAGCGACGACGACGAATGGCCCAAGTGCGTGCCCCAGTCAGAGGGGGCGATTTTGTCTTCGATAAGTGCGTCGATGGTATCGGCGTCTGGCACACGAAGAAGCGCCTCGGCGAGACACATCAATGCGATGCCCTCGTCCGTCGACAATCCGTATTCTGCGAGGAATACTTCCATCAGGCCCAGCCGACCTGTGGTGCGGATCGCCTGAACGCGTTTTGCGGCGTCCCGACTGATGGCGCGACGAGAATCAGCACTTAGATCTGCGAGGGCTGTAACCTGCGAAAGGGTGTCGTCTTCGGTGGGATAAGTGGCGAAGCGGTTTAGGGTGCTATGTGTCATCTGAGTGGTGTATCAAATTCCGGATAGACAGTTCGTCTTATATTGGATCAAATGCTTCGCATATCGGCTGAAAATGGATCGAGTTATGGACGAAGTGGATATTACGCTGGATGCGATAGATCGGAAGATTCTCGGTATCCTCTCAACGGATGCGCGCGTCTCGATGACCGAACTTGCGCGGCGGGTCTCGTTGTCGAAAACACCGGTTCAGGCCCGGGTGAAACGACTGGAAGCAAAGGGCGTAGTGCGGGGCTATGCCGCGCAGATTGATCCGGTACGCCTTGGGTTGGATCATGTCGCCTTTGTCGAGGTCAAGCTTTCGGATACCCGTGAAAAGGCTTTGACGGCGTTCAACGCGGGCGTCGCGGCCGTGCCCGAAATCGAGGATTGTCACATGATAGCAGGGGGGTTCGATTATCTGTTAAAAGTGCGCACCAGCGATATGACGCGGTATCGCATCGTGTTGGGTGAGCGAATTTCCAGCCTGCCGCACGTGGCCCATACCGCCACCCATGTTGCGATGCAGGCCGTCAAGGATGGCGGTTTCGTGACTTGACGTAGACGCATTCTGCGTCACCCTATTGAACTATGCGATATCTATTGATCCTGCCCCTCCTTGCCTCGCCTGCCTTTGCCGACTGCCCGGCGCCGCCGGATATATCATCACCGGCGAAGGCACTTTTGAATCAGGCACAAGCTGCGCCCAACGAGATGGCAGCGCGTGGCATTTCCTCGGCCCTGTGGGAACTTTGGGCGACCGCGCCGGACGAGCAAGCCCAAGCTCTTTTGGATCGCGGAATGTCGGCGCGTGCGTCCTATAACTTTGTCGAGGCCTTGGACGCGTTCGACCGTCTGGTGGCATATTGCCCGGACTACGCCGAGGGCTACAACCAGCGGGCTTTTGTCAATTTCCTGCGTCAGGATTATGCCACGGCGTTGGTCGATCTGGACCTCGCGATTGCCCGGTCGCCGCGCCACGTGGCCGCAATCAGCGGCAAGGCTTTGACGTTGATGGGGCTTGGGCGGAATGATGAGGCGCAGGAGGCTTTGCGTGATGCGGTGGAATTGAACCCCTGGATTTCCGAGCGAAGCCTTTTAACCGAACCCTTGGGCGAAGAGCTTTAGACGGCTTTGATCGCGCGCGACACTTGACCTTCGCGAAAACTATTGCGTCGTGACCCTCTGAAATGGACTTTTCATCCGCGATGCGCCTGCATAGGGTGCGCCGACAAGCGCGGGCGTGGCGGAATGGTAGACGCATGAGACTTAAAATCTTTGGGGCGAAAGCCCGTGCCGGTTCAAGTCCGGCCGCCCGTACCAATTATCGTTAATACTGAAATCGCCGCTGACGCGCGCGCAGGTGTGAAAGATCAAGCCGCAGCAGCAACCGCTCGGCGGTAAGCGTCGCGCGCAATGGGTCATCCACTTCTAGATCCCGCAGTTGCGAGCCAATCCGAGAAATGCGCCGTTCCGCCTCGTCGATGTCGCGTCCAATGCGGTACCATTCTAGGCCGCGTTCGTTTTCGGCCAACAGGGCAGGGCGATCCTCAAAAGGACAGACAGGCCGCAATCTGTCGCCGTCGGCACCTTCTCTGTAAGCGTTTCGAGGCGTACAATAGAGCTTCAGGCCTTCGGTGCGCCCCGCTTCCCACAGCGTCTTGTTGGGCGCGATGCCGTAGTCATTACAGGCCCGGGCATGGCGAATGATGCGATCTGGACTTTGACCCGTTGTGCCGTCCTTGAAGCCAATCGCCTCCCAGTCACCGGCTTGACAGGTGTTTTCGCTAAGTGACGCACAGGAGGCGAGGGCGATAAAAGCCAGGCCTATGAATAGGGAGATACTTTTTACGGGCACGTCTTTGACCTTATGCTGGGTTCGTTGTGGGCGCTTCACGCGAATCAGTTCCCGTAGACACTAGCAAGGTCCGCGTTGTTATGAACTATCAGCCGCCGATCCCTTGCGAGGCAGGCGGGCGCGGGCTATCGACTTTATCGTAGGAGACCGTCACATGACCAAAAACACAAGCGGACGCGGCGCGCGGGATTTGCGTGTGCGCGTAAAAAGCGCACGAGGGCGCAAGCTAAGCTCGACGCTTTGGCTCCAGCGTCAGTTGAATGACCCCTATGTGCGACGTGCGCAGGCCGACGGCTTTCGCGGGCGTGCGGCGTATAAAATTCTTGAATTGGACGAAAAGTATCGCTTTCTCGTGCCTGGCGCGCGGGTTGTGGATTTGGGCTGTGCGCCCGGTGGCTGGTGTCAGGTTGCAGTGCAGCGGGTGAACGCGCTTGGTGAACGTAAAACCAAGGACGTGGGCCGGGTTCTGGGTGTCGATCTACAAGAGGTCGAGCCGATTGCTGGCGCCGAAATTCATCTGCTGGATTTTATGTCTGATGGTGCTGACGACATGGTCAAAGCCTGGCTTGGCGGCAATGCGGACGTGGTGATGTCGGATATGGCGGCCTCGTCATCTGGTCACAAACAGACCGACCACCTGCGGATTGTGGGCCTGTGCGAGGCGGCGGCGCAGTTGGCATTTGACGTGCTTGACCCCGGTGGCACATTTGTCGCGAAGGTCTTGGCGGGCGGGGCCGAGGGGTCGTTGCAGGCGCTTTTAAAGAAGCGATTCAAGTCGGTGGCGAACGTAAAACCTCCGGCGTCGCGTGCGGATAGTTCGGAAAAGTTCGTTGTAGCGCAGGGTTTTAAGGGCATTTCGGAGCCGTCGGAAGACGACGATGACTAGGGCCTTGGTGTGGGGCGAGAACGTCCACGAGCGTGAAAACGAGGTTGTGGCCGAGGTTTATCCTGATGGCATGCACGCCTGTATTGCGGCCGGTCTGAACGAAGACGCCGGCATCACCGCCGACACGGCCACATTGCAAGACCCCGAACATGGGATCACGGTCGAGCGCTTGGCGCACACGGATGTTTTGCTGTGGTGGGGGCATGCCGCCCATGGGGATGTGTCTGACATTGCGGTGCAGCGCATTGCGGATGCCGTTTATTCCGGAATGGGTTTGATCCTGCTTCATTCGGCGCATTTTGCGAAAGTCTTCAAGCACCTGATGGGGGCGCCGTGCAATCTGACGTGGCGCGAAGCGGGCGAGCGCGAGCGGCTTTGGGTGACGGCTCCGGGGCATCCGATTGCGCAGGGTTTGCCGCGACATTTCGAGTTGGAACAAGAAGAGATGTACGGCGAGCCGTTTGGCGTGCCCGAGCCGCTTGAGACTGTTTTCATCAGTTGGTTTCAGGGTGGCGAAGTCTTTCGCTCGGGCCTGACGTATCGGCGCGGGGCAGGAAATCTGTTCTATTTCCGCCCCGGCCACGAGACATACCCGACCTACTACGACGCCAATGTGAAGCGCGTTTTGAAGAACGCCGTCCATTGGGCGCACAACCCGCAACGCCTAATTGGAGACATGCACGACGCGCCGAATGTGCCGGTGGAGACGGCTCTTGAGCCGATCAAAGCGCGTGGTCCACGGTTACATAAAGACGGCGAAGACGGGTTTCGCTAAGGCGACTTGCTGATGTGATGGGAATCCTCGCCGCGACAGGCCGGCAGCACCGCTTAGGAAACGGATGCAAGGGCTCGCGTTTGGGCGTGGGATTGTGTGACTGGGCAACACCGCCATTGTGCTACGTCGCGGCAGAAGGTCTTAGCTTTTGTTCAAAGCGGGGGCCATTCGGTCTGATCGAAGTTCCTAAGCCCGGTGATCGGCCGCTTTGAGACGGTCAAATCACCGGACTTGGGATCATTGTGGTCAGTCGTCACGCCGATCTTGGCGTTGGCATGCTTGGATCGACTGGAATGGGCCACAATGGATTTGTTCTTTGGCGACTGCTTCAGGTGCGGTCACACCGAGAGTTACAACAGTCATCAATGCGGCGAAAAGAAGGGGAATAAATTTCATTGCCTTAGTTCCTTTTGTTGAGCGCATCCAAGATTAGCGAGGATGCTGGAATAACTTTTATCTTAAGGGTCATTTGGCTATTTTGGAAATCAAGCGTGATCGCAAAACGGTAACGTTTTCAGTATTTTACTTGCTCGAAAGAACGCAAAGACGTGAGCGGTTCATTCTCAATGAGAGGAAGTCACCTGATTGAAAATTGGCGATAAGTGGTGGGCAATATGAGCTATTTCGAAACCTGCTCTCGCAGCGCTAATAGCTCAACATTTCATAGCTTTATGCAGCGGCACGCTTGTCTGAAGTCAAAGGCAAAGTATCTCCTGCATGCATCAAGATTTACCACTCTCTTGGCCTGTGTTTTGCCGTTTCAATGCATGAAACATTTCACAAACTCACCGGGTCGTGCGGGGTGTTGAGTTGAAGGTGAACTGCTGCAATCTTACCTGGCCGAAACCTTAATTGATTGTCCCGCGATCGCAATTCGATCTATTTAATGCGCTCACTCTGAACGGCTCAGAATCGAATTGGCTATTGTGGAACGCGGAACTAAGCGGGCCTTATCCGCGCTACAACTTTGGATATGGCAGAAAGAACGCATAGATTATTAGGCGATCGGTTGCGTTGCTTGTCTTCCCAAGCTCTTGCCAAGTCATTGACAGCAACCGGACTGAATTGAAACCGGCAGGGTTGCATCCGGTCGGTGCGTTGTAATTCCCAATCGAAAACGTGAGCTATCAGAGGTCTGTCAATGTTCCCAAAGCGCGTTCTGCGGCAAATGCGATGGTTTCCGACACGGTCGGGTGGGCATGGATTGACATGGCCACATCCTCAAGGGTCGAACCCATTTCGATGGCCAATGTGCATTCGGCGAGCAATTCACCTGCGTTTGACCCAATCAATGTAGCGCCGAGAACGCGGTGCGTATCGGGGCAATAGACCAGTTTCGTCAGCCCGTCGCCGCCGCCAGATGCAAGATTGCGCCCGCTGGCGGCCCACGGAAAGCTGGAGGTCTTGTGGGCGACGTTTTTGGCCTTCGCCTCTGCCGTAGTTAGTCCAACCCATGCGAGCTCTGGGTTGGTGTAGGCGACCGAGGGGATCAGGCTGGTATCGAGGGCCGCTGCATGGCCGCACGCTGCCTCGGCGGCCACATGGCCCTGATGGGTGGCACGGTGGGCAAGCATAGGATTGCCGGTCACATCCCCGATTGCGAAGATGCCGTCTACGTTGGTACGGCCGGAGGCATCGACGGGGATGACTCCGCGATCGTCGATCTCGACGCCCGCCTTTTCGGGCGCGACCTTGGGGCCGTTCGACCGCCGTCCGACAGACTGAATAACCGCGTCTGCCGTGAGCTTGGCTTGAAAGCCGCCCTCGCAGTTGAGGATGATTGCCTTTTTGGTGGCCTTGACTGTGCTGACCTTGGTCGAGGTGTGGATTGTGACACCTTGCGCTTCAAGCGCGGCATGCAGAATTTGGACGGCTTCCGCGTCCGCACCGGGGGCGATCTGGTCGGCGAGTTCGACAATGGTGACATTTGCTCCGAGGGCGCTAAAAACGGTGGCCATTTCCAGCCCTATAATGCCGCCGCCGACAATGGCCAGATCCTGTGGCACTTCGCGCAGTTCCAGCGCTGCTGCACTGTCCCAGATGCGCTTATCCTCGGGCCAACCGGGCAGTGTAACCGGGGCAGAGCCGACAGCGATCACCGCTTGGTCAAAGGTCCAAGTCTCGCCATCGATGTCCAGCGACTTGTCGTCGGTGAAGCACGCGGTGCCGCGGATCGTCTGCACCTTGCGACGCTTAGCAAGCCCGGTCAGCCCACTGGTCAACGAGCCGACGATGCTATCCTTGCGGTCGCGCAGGGCGTCGAGGTCGATTGATGGCGCGCTAAAGGCGATACCCCAGTCTGACATCTCATGCGCTTCTCGAATGATTTTCGCAGCATGAAGCAGCGCCTTGGAGGGGATGCAGCCTTCGTTAAGGCAGACCCCGCCAAGCGTGGCGCGGGGATCGACGATGACCACTTTACGGCCCAGGTTCAGCAGCGCGGAAGGCACAGGCATAGCCACCGGGCCCAGCCCCGATCACGATCAAATCGGCATGGTGGGCATCGGTCTCTTCCTTTAGATCATCATCCGGCGCGGATCGCCCAGAAGACCCGCGAGGTACGTCACAAAGCGCGCGGCCTCGGCCCCATTTATGACGCGGTGGTCATAGCTGAGGTCAAGCGGCACCATCGGCACCGGCTGGAACACCTCACCATCCCACACGGGTGTCATCTCGGTACGGGTGAGGCCGAGAATGGCTACTTCGGGCGGGTTCACGATGGGGCTGAAGGCGGTGCCACCAATTCCGCCAAGATTAGAGATCGACATCGACGCGCCGCCCATCTCGTCTGGCCCCACTTTGCGGGCCTGGGCGCGAATGGCGAGGTCGGTGATCTGTGAGCCGATCTGCCACAGACCCTTGAGGTCGGCGTCGCGGATCACAGGGACCATCAGGCCATGGGCCGTGTCCACGGCAATACCAATATGAACAAAGCCCTTGAGAATCAATGTTTTGCCATCTGGCGTGAGCGAGGAATTGAAGCGTGGAAACTCCCGCAAGGCCCGCGCCAATGCCTTCACTTGAAACGCAAGTGCTGTGAGTTTGACCCCTCGCGCCTGCGCCTCGGGTTTGAGTTCCCGTCGCAGGGATTCAATGGCGGAGACATCCGCGCGGTCATGGTGCGTGACCTGCGGGATCATCGCATTGGCTGCGGCAAGGTTGCCTGCCGCGACCTGCGCGAACCGGCTAAGCGGTTCTTCGGTCACGGGGCCGTATTGGGCGTGATCCACGTCCCAATAGGTCGTGTGATTGTTCTGCACCGGAGCAGTGCCGCCGCCCGAAAGGTCTTCGCGGGCGATAGTGGTGCGGCCCAGATCGCGCGCGAGCTTTTCGAGATCGATACCTTTCTCGCGAGCGAGGGCACGTATAGATGGGGCTGCGATGACGTCAGACATACCGCCCCTCACCAACTGGCCGAGATATACTGGGTTTCCATGAATTCAAGCATGCCTTCATGCCCGCCTTCACGGCCCAGACCGGATTGCTTGACCCCGCCAAAGGGCGCCGCCGGATCGGACACGAGGCCACGGTTCAGGCCGACCATGCCGTATTCCAGCCGCTCGCAGACCTGCAACGCGCGCTTCATATCTTCAGAAAAGACGTAGGCTACGAGGCCATATTCGGTATCATTGGCGCGGCGGATTACATCCTCTTGTTCGGTGAATGTCTGGATCGCGGCGACAGGGCCAAAAATTTCGTCATGCACGCACTCAGAGTCTTCCGAGACATTCGACATCACCGTGGGCGGATAGAAAAAGCCCGTGCCATTCGGCGTCGTGCCGCCACATTCGATCTTGGCGCCCTTAGCGACTGCATCGGCCACGAAAGCTACGACCTTGTCGCGGGTATCGGCATTCACAAGTGGGCCTACGTCAACGGACGGGTCCGTGCCGTCACCGACTTTGAGCGCTGACATAGCGGCGGTGAATTTGGCTGTGAAGGCCTCGGCCACGTCCGCATGCACATAGATACGGTTGGCGGCGGTGCATGCCTCTCCGAGATTGCGCATTTTAGCGAGCATCGCACCTTCGACAGCTACGTCGATATCGGCGTCTTCAAAGACGATCAAAGGTGCGTTGCCGCCCAGTTCCATCGCCGGTTTCAGCACCTGATCGGCGGCGGAATGCAGCAGTTTTCGGCCTACGCCGGTGGAGCCGGTGAAAGACACAACACGCACGCGCGGATCATGCAGCATGTGATCGACCAAGGCGCCTGTGCGCTTGGAGGGCAGGACATTGACCAGACCCTTAGGCACACCAGCCTCTTCCAGCAGCGGCATCAGAGCGAGCATAGTCAGCGGCGTTTCCGAGGCGGGCTTGATGATGACTGCGCAGCCAGCGGCCAGCGCAGGCGCGATTTTGCGGGTCCCCATGGCGGCGGGGTAGTTCCAGGGCGTGACCAACACCGCAAGGCCCGCAGGCTTGTGTTGCACAATGATGCGCGCGCCTGATGCGGGGGCGTGGGTGAGCATGCCGTCGGCGCGCACAGCCTCTTCGGCGAACCAGCGAAAGAACTCTGCGGCATAAGTGGCCTCGCCTATCGCGTCGGCGCGGGCCTTGCCGTTTTCAAGCGTAATGAGGTGGGCGAAATGGTCGAGCTTGGCGGTCATCAACTCCCACGCGCGCCGCAGCACTTCCGAGCGGTGGCGGGGCGTCTGAGTGGCCCACTTCTTCATTGCGGCTTCTGCGGCATTAAGGGCCGCGTCGGCGTCTGCAATTTCGGCAGAGGCGACAGAGGCGATGACCTTCTCGGTTGCCGGGTTAAGCACGTCGAAACGCTCGCCTGAAGCACCCGCGCGCCATGTGCCGTCGATATAGAGATCGGTGTAGTCCATTTCGGTCTCCAATTGGTTAGAGCAGGTGGCGGAGCGGTTGCTCCATCCGGCCTGCGAAGTTGGAAAGAAGAGTGATAGCGTCGGTTGCGCCAAGTTGTCCGCTTGCGAATTCGAGGGTAATGGCCAAGCCGTTCCCATTGCGGGTGAGGGTCAACGTCGGGACGTCCTCGGCACCGACCTGCACGGTCGTGATTGCTGTGAACCGCAGGTCGCGCAAACGTATCTGGGGGGGGGCCTCGCTAGTTTTGGTTGCACTAAGCTGAGCAGATGCAGCGTAGGTCTTGGTGTTGCCGAAGCTTTCGACCGCAGCGATGGCATCCGTGCCCATGCTGGCGGCACACAGCCCTGCCAGAAGGGCCGAAGTATCAGTAAGCTTGGCGCTTTCGGCGGCCCAAACTGCGAAGGCAGTAAAGCCTTCTGTCGAAATCTCCGCGGTAAGCCTGCTTGCGGTATGAGCCGTGCCAGCCATCGACGCGACATCGACAGGCAGGGCCTTGAGTTTTTCAAGATCCTTGACATGGAACGGCTGAGGAAGGCCTGCGGCAACAAGGCGTCCCAGATCAAGGCCTTGCTCACGCGCCAGACGCCGTGCTTTCGGCGAGGCAAGAATGCGACCGCCCGTTGCGGGGGGCGGGGCGGTCATGGCTGGTGTCGGTTTAGGTGCGGCAGGCGGTTCTGGCTCGGTCTTTGTCGGGGCGGCGGCAGGGGCGGCCACGGCTTTACGTGTAATAGGGTTGGCTGGGATTGCGGCGCTGATAATGGCAATAGTCTGGCCTACGGGAACCTCTTCGCCCGGTTCCGCGAGAAGGGCCGCGACATAGCCAACGGCGTCTGCGTTGACCTCAACGACGCTTTTGTCGGTTTCTACCTCAAAGAGCACGTCATCGGCGGCGACGGCATCGCCGGCGGCCTTATGCCACGCGACAAGCAAACCGGTGTCTTGCGCCATGCCGAGCGTCGGCATGATGACGGCTTTGCCTTCTGGGAGATCATCTGCGGCACCGTCGGACGCAGTGCCCGGATTATCGGCGCTTTCGGAAATCCTGGCGATTACGTCGCCCACAGGCACATCTGTGCCATTCTGAGCGGTCACATTTGTAAGGTAGCCTGCGCCCTGCGCCTCGACCTCCATCGTCGCCTTGTCGGTCTCGACCTCAAAGAGCACATCGCCCTTGGCCACAGGATCACCTGGCTGCTTGTGCCAGGCGACGATCTGGCCAGTCTCTTGCGCCATACCAAGTGCTGGCATGATGACGTCAAGCGGCATCGATCATCTCCCCCAAGACCAGCATCCGCGCCTTTTCCGCGACACCTTCTGGCGTGGGAACGGTAACGTCTTCCAATGCAGGGCTGAACGGAATCGGTACGTCCATTGCGCCCATGCGCAGGACTGGTGCGTCCAAGTGGTAGAAGGCCTTCTCGTTGATCCGGCTCGCGATTTCGCCGGTTACACCGTAGCTTTGATGGCCCTCATCCACCACAATCACGCGGCTTGTCTTACGAGCCGACGCGAGCAAGGTGGCTTCGTCCAGCGGCACAATCGTTCGTGGATCGATGACTTCCGCACTGATGCCCTCTGCGGCCAGAATTTCGGCGGCTTTCTCGCAGACCTGCACCATCGAGGACGTGCCAATAAGCGTAATGTCAGAACCTGAACGCTTGATGTTGGCCTCTCCGAAGGGGATAAGGAATTCTTCCTCCGGCACAGGGGCCTTGTCCTGATACATCAGTTTGTCTTCGAAAATGACGACAGGATTGTTGTCACGGATAGCTGTTTTCATCAGGCCTTTTGCCTCATAGGCCGACGATGGCATCGCGACCTTCAGGCCGGGTATATGCGCCACAAGCGCGTGCAGAGATTGGCTATGCTGTGCTGCCGAGCGGCGCGTCGCGCCCATGTTCGTGCGCAGGACCAGCGGTACGCTTAACTTCCCACCGGACATGTAGTGCGTCTTGGCGGCCTGATTACAAAGCTGATCCATGATCAGAAAAATAAAGTCACCAAACATCAGATCCACGACGGGGCGCGAACCGGTCATTGCGGCACCCACAGCAATTCCCATAAAACCCGGTTCGGCAATGGGCGTATCGACAACGCGACCGGTGCCGAACTCTTCGACAAGGCCAGACAATACTTTGAACGGCGTCCCGGCTTCGGCCACGTCCTCACCTATAATAAAGACAGTTTCATCGCGGCGCATTTCTTCTGCCAGGGCTTCGTTGACGGCCTGGGATAGGGTGATCTCTCTCATTGTCTTCTCCTCAGGCAAGCGCGTGTTTGATGTCGGTGTAGACATGCATGTCCACCTCCGAAGCATCAGGATATTTGGCGTCGAGCGCATATTTGACAGCGGCTTCGGCGTCGGCGGAGATTTCGGCGTTCATCGCGAGAATCTCGTCCTCGGTGGCCAGGCCTTCCGCCACCAGATAAGCGCGGAAGCGGATGATCGGATCGCGATTGTCCTTCCAATCCTTCTCTTCCTCTTTGGAGCGGTAGTATTCGCGATTGATGTCACCCACATGGTGGCCGTGATAGCGGTAGGTCATCAATTCCATAAAGAACGGGCCTTCGCCCTTGCGCGCGCGAGCGACCAGATCGGTCGTCAGTTTGTTGACGGCAAGCACGTCTTGCCCATCTACCTGATGTGCCTCAATGCCGAAGGCTTCGGCGCGGGCGGTAATGGAGCCTGCGGCGATTTCTTCGGTCTTGGTGTATTCGGAGTATCCGTTGTTTTCGCAGGCATAAATCACCGGCAGTTTCCAAAGAGCGGCCATGTTCATGACCTCATACATTAGGCCCTGAGCCGTGGCTCCATCGCCGAAAAAGCAGACGGCAACGTCGTCCTTGCCGAGTAGTTTGGAGGTAAACGCCGCCCCGGTGGCGATGCCCATGGAGCCGCCAACGATGGCGTTGGCGCCAAGGTTGCCATTAGACTGATCGGCGATATGCATAGAACCACCCTTGCCGCGGCAATAGCCTTCTTCCTTGCCCAGAAGTTCGCAGAACATTTCCTTGAACGCAGCACCTTTAGCGACGCAATGTCCGTGGCCCCGGTGGGTCGATGTGATTTTGTCAGTGGTCTCCAGCGCCTCGCAGATGCCGACGGCGACGGCCTCTTCTCCGGAATACATATGCGTTAAGCCCGGCATTTTAGCCGAAAGATACAGTTGGTTGGCGTTGTCTTCAAACGTGCGGATCCGAACCATCTGGCGATACATGCGCAGATAGTCCTCGCTGTTGGTCTTTTTCTTTGCAGGGCTCATGGAATGGCTCTCAAAAAGGGCCTGACCCCCGCAAACAGGGAGCCAGGCAGTTAGGGAGAAATCAGTAGCGGTTAGCGATGGGAAGCTCTTCGGCGGGAAAGAGCGAGATTACCTCGCAACCGGTGTCTGTCACGACGACCTCTTCCTCAATCCGGGCAGCTGAATAGCCATCTTTCGCGGGGCAGTAGGTTTCCAGCGCAAAGACCATGCCGGTCTGAATCTCCATCGGGTTCTCGAAGCTGACCGCGCGGCTGATGATCGGGCGCTCGTGCAGCGCAAGACCAAGGCCGTGGCCAAACTGAAGGCCGAACGCCGATAGCTCATCTGGGAAGCCAAGGCTTTGGGCGGTAGGCCAAACTTCGGCCACCTTGTCGGTCGAGACACCCGGTTTGATCCGATCGATGGCCAGATCCAGCCATTCGCGCGCTTTGACATACGCATCGTTCTGCACAGGCGTTGCGCGACCAATGTTGAAGGTGCGGTAATAACACGTTCTATATCCCTGATAACTTTGAAGAATATCAAAGAACGCCTGGTCGCCTGGGCGGAAATAGCGATCAGTAAAATTGTGCGGGTGCGGGTTGCAACGCTCGCCCGAAATGGCGTTGATCGCCTCCACATCATCACTGCCCATCTCGTAGAGCATCTTGTTGGACAGGGCGACAATGTCGTTCTCGCGCACACCTGGCTTCAGCTCTTCGTAGATCATGTGGTATACGCCGTCGACCATTGCGGCCGCCTGCGTCAGAAGCTGAATTTCGTCCCAGTTCTTGATCTCACGGGCTGACAGCATGACTTGCTGGCCGTCGACAACATTCAGGCCCGCCTCTTGCAGGGCATGGAACATGGCCGTTTCGGCGTAATCCACGCCAACCGGCATACCCTTCATGCCAGCATCCTCGATCAGGCCCGCAATTTCTTCGGCGTATTTCTTCATCAGTCCGAAACTTGGCGGGATCGTTCCGCGCATTCCAACTACACCGGCGCGGCAATGATCCGGAACCAGCCAGTCCGAGTGTTTCCTATGATGCACGGCGGCCGAACCGAAGTCCCAGACATAGGGTGCATCATCGCCTGTCAGCAGACAGAAGCGACACATTTTGTCGCGTTCCCATTCACCAATTTTCGTAGCGGAAACGTAGCGGATGTTATTCACATCAAAGAGCAAGAGCGTACCGCAATCACTGTTCTTGAGGGCTTGGCGTGTCCGGCCCAAGCGGTAGCGGCGCAGGCGATCATGATCGACGCGCTTTTCAAAATCAACTGAAGTATGACCCCAGGCAGGGATCTTGCCTTCCCAACGCCAGTTGGGCTCGATGTCCTGCGGGGTAAGCAGGTTGGGCATAAGCGCGTTTCCTGGGTGATCTGACATAAGGGTCTCCTTTGGGGGCAGAAAGCCCGCTATTTAATTCAATGGATCGAAAGAGCGGCTACTGGATGCACCAGCCGCCATCGATGTGGATCATCTGGCCGGTCATGTAGTCGCTGTCATCGCTGGCTAGGAAAGATGCAGTGCCGACAATGTCACGTGGATAGGACACGCGCTTTATCTGCAGGGCATCGCGCACGATGTCCTCGTAGGCCTGACCTTCCTTTTCCTTAAACCCGATTTCGACTAAATCCTTGTCGAGCTGTTCCCAAAGCGGGGTGACGACGACACCGGGTGCATAGCCGTTGACAGTGATATTATGCTCGGCCAATCCGATGGCGCCGCAATGTGTCAGGGCAAGGCAGCCATATTTCGACGTGCAGTAGACGGTCACATCGACCAGCGGCTTGCGCGAGGCAATTGAACCGACGTTAATCAGCTTATAGGGGTGACCTTCCATAGGCCCCTGCGCGATCATCTGTCGCGCGGTTTCCTGCATGCCGAGCCACATCGCCTTTGTGTTGACGTTCATGATCATGTCCCAGTTGTCTTCATCGATATCCATGAAGAACCGAGGCTTGTTCAGGCCGGCGTTGAAAAGGCCCACGTTGATTGATCCAAACGCATCGACTGTCGCGGCCACGGCGGCGGCGTTATCTTCGCGCTTTGTTACATCCATCCTGACCGCGATGGCCTTACCGTTGCCGGCAGCATTGATCGCATCGGCCCCTATCTGGGCCGCATCAAAGTCCAGATCTCCGATGCAGATATTGGCACCTTGCGCGGCAAAATTTTCGGCATTGGCCTGGCCCATGCCACGGGCGGCACCAGTGATGAGAATGTTCTTACCTTTGAGGCGGTTGGGGTCCATGTTTATCTCCTCCTATTGTCACGTAAACTCGGATGTTTTGATGACTGTGTCGGCCCTCGCTTGCGCCTGACGCAGTGCTTCGCGCGGGGAGGTGATCCCACGCAGCATGTCGTGAAATTCTTCGCCGCAGATCTGGATGATATCGCTTATCTCAGGCACGGGCGGACGCGGCCAGAATTGCAGCTCGTCGCGCCATGACATCGCGTCCACCGCCTCAAAAACTGGCGACAAGCGGCGCACATCAGGGTCCGACGCCACCGAATAGCGCGGGTTTGTCCGGCTGCCGTTTTGAACGTAAAGCTTCTGCGCCTCTGGCGAGGTAAAGACGAGCAACGCCTCGACCGCAGCGGATATCCGATCCTTTGGCAGGTTGGCCGGAATGCCCAGGACATAGCCCCCTACCGGAGCAATCGGGCTGGCCCCCGGACCTGCAGGGTGGGGCAAATAGCCGGTTTGCCCGTTGGCAGGTGAGGCTTCGTCAAGTTCGAAATATGGGGCCAGAAGCGTGTAGCCATATGCCATCGCAATCCGGCCCGCTGCATAGGGGCGGATGCGTTCATACCACGACATCGACAAGATCTCCGGTGGTGAATATTTCAATAACTCCAACAGGAACTCGGCCGCCCGCAGACCCGCGTCGGTGTCGATTGTTGCTCTGTAGCGACGGTCGGCCAAATGCCGTGTCTCAAAGCCGCCCGCCATAGGCGGCATATCAAGGATCGGCTGCCCAAAATCCGCCATCGTCATCAGAACCGTGTGACCCAGCGCTGTGCCACGTGCCGCGTTCCAAGCGATACCGTGGCGTCCGTGCCCTGGGTCATGCAGGGCTTTGGCGGCCTCTAACAGCGCATCAGTTGTTTTGGGTGGCTCAAGACCAGCCTGCGCAAAAAGATCCTTGCGATAAAAAAGCAATTCGGGCGTTGTCTGAGCGGGTACCCCATAAAGCTTGCCGCCCCAATGCGCGGCCTGCAAGCCCGCGGTATGGAAATCCGCCGGGTCTAATCGGGCGATGTCCATCGCTTCATCCAAAGGCATCAGAATGCCCCGTTCCGCGAAATCTCCCACCCAAGGCAGATCAACGGCGAGGATGTCATAGCGGCTGGCATTGCGGGCCGCGTTTCGCACTGCTTCTTCGCGCAGGCGGTCGATCGAAAAGGCCCGCTGGTGGATTTGCGTGCCAATCGCCTGTTCAAACTGGCGCTTAAGATTGCCCATAACCATGAAAGTCGGATCGCCATGCACAAGCACGCGGACACCACCGGACAGCTTCAGCGGCTCGGTCAGAACCTGAAGCGAGGGGATCGATTTGGCGTCCATATAAGAGCCGCCAAAAAAGTAGTCTGTTGCCTCGCGCGGGGTTTCCGCGTCGCCAAAGCGGCTAGTAGACAGACGTTTCACACGACTTGAAAGCTGCGACCACTGTTCCAACAGCTTTTCGCTGGGGTGCATGGAAAAACTCTTGCCGGTTTTAGTGCGGGGGCGCTGTTCGACCAGCCCCGCCGCCACCATTTCCTTGAGACGTCGGTTGGCCGTAGCGTAAGGCGCTCGGCTTGCGCCAATCATCGATGTAGGCGTTATGACCTTGCCCTCAAGATGACCTCGCATCAACAAAAGCACCATCCGCAAATTCGGGTTTGGCGCAGAGAGCGCGATCATATCCTCCAACTCATCGCCCAAGTCCTCCAGAAAAGCGATATTCTGGAGCATCTCGATCTTGGCCGTTGGCGGCATAAATCGTGTCATGTTATCACTACTCATAGCGTTCATGAGGCTGGGTGCGCCCTTTCCGGACTGAATATTTGATCGCGCTGACTGAGCGGCTTTCGCGCTGCGCGCAGATTTGTTCAATTTGGACGATTCTGAGTCGGGCATTGCGTCTTCCTCTGGCATCATGTGAAAAAGGGATATCAAAACATATCGCCAAAATGTCCAAAGTGAATTGAAAAATATCCATAATGAATATTATTGGTGGAGCCTGCGCTCTGTCCAGTTCGCATCCTAGCCACAGTCATCCCGGTGCGCTGGACGATGATTCCCCGACGGGAGGAGGGGGCTTTTGAAACGAAATCAGAGAGATTTTCCTGGGAGGAACCCAAATATGAAAATTCGTACAATCCTTTCGGCCACGGTCGCAACTGCGACTATGACGGTAGCCGGATCCGCCTACGCAGAAACTATGCGTATCGGCATCACCCAGAATAACGTTGGCGTGGACAGTTATCAGACGACATATGAAAAAGCCTTTATCGCCGCCGCTGAAGCCAACCCCGACGTAGAAGTCGTTGTGTTGGACGCGGGTGGCGATGTCGCGCGTCAGATCGCGCAAATGGAAGACATGATCCAACAAGAAGTTGACGCCATCATCATTTGGCCAACCAACGGCGAGGCCGTTATTCCTGCCGTGCGCAAGGCATCACAGGCAGGCATTCCGGTTGTTGTAACCAACTCGAACATCGCCGAAGCAGGTTTTGAGTTTGTGGCGACCTTCTCAGGTCCGGACAATATCACGCAAGGCTCCCGCTCTGCCGAAATCATGTGCGAGCGGTTTACTGCACTTGGAATACAAGACGAAGCCCGCGTTGTGCAGATTTCTGGTCAGCCTGGATACACAACGGCAATCGAGCGCCAGAAGGGATTTGACGACCGTCTGCCCGAGGTTTGCCCGAACGTGACGCTGGTCGAAACTCAACCCGGCGACTGGAACCGCGAAAAATCGCAGCAGGTTATGGAAGCATTCCTAGTCAAGTATGACGACATCGACGGCGTTTACGCTGGGGATGATAACATGGGCGTGGGCGCATTGAACGCGGCCAATGCTGCGGGCCGTACTGAAGGTATTACCTTTGTGGGGGCGACCAACTTTGCTGTCGGCTACGAGGCGATGGAACGCGGCGAGTACTGGGGATCAATCTACCAGTCGCCTGTCGATGATGCAGAAGCCGCTCTAAAGTCCGCGATTGACTTGCTCAATGGCGTAGAGCTGCCGTTCCTGAATTACTTCGACACCCCGAAGATCACGCAAGACAACATGGGCGATTTCACTAAGCCTGTGTTCTAAGATCCTCCCTGTGAGGCGGGGGGCTTCGGTCCCCCGTTTTACCGTCTCTATTTCCGCCAAAATCCTTTTAATTTAAGGGGGTAGGCCAATGGGCCGAGTCTCTGGTCGTTCGTGCATCGTGACGGGTGCCGCACAAGGTATTGGTCGCGCCATCGGTGAGGCGCTGTTGAATGAAGGCGCGGACGTTTGTTTCGCAGATATCAACAGCGACAAGGTTTCGCAGGTCGCGGCAGACAACCGAGCCCGCGCTGAAGCCAGCGGGGCTAAAGTGACCCATAGTCGGGTCGATGTGACGGACCGTGCCGCCGTGCGCGCCATGACCGACCATGCCGTTTCTGTCTTCGGCAAGCTCGACGTCCAGTTTAACAATGCCGGTGTGAACAAGCCGATGAACTTTCTCGACGTGACCGAAGAGAACTGGGAGTTCATCATGGGCGTCAATGGGCTGGGCTGTATGATCGGAATGCAGGAAGCCGCCCGTCAGATGATCGCCCAAGGCACTGGCGGTAAAATCATCAACACCGCGTCGATTGCCAGCCGTCAGGGGTTTGCCAATGTGGCTCCCTATTGCGCCAGTAAATCGGCCGTCGTTTCGCTGATCCAATCGGGCGCGCGGGACTTGGCGAAACACAATATCACCGTGACCGGGTTTGCACCTGGCGTGGTAGCCACAGAAATGTGGGAACAGGTCGATAAAGACTTGATGGACATTGGCGCCTCCGACCGGCCCGGGCAGGCGATGGAGGAGTTCTCTTCGGAGATACTTCGAGGACATGTGGCGATGCCAAAAGACATCACTGGGACGACGACGTTTCTGGCGTCCGAAGACAGCGACTACATGACGGGCCAGATCGTAATGATCGACGGCGGTATGACATTGGTCTGACTATCCAACGCGCCAGACCAACAACGGAGGACAGCATGAGTGAGTTGAAAAAAAAGGGACTGTCGGGGCTTCTCGCGCGGCAGGGTATTCTTGTAGCTTTCGTTATTTTCATGATCGTTTTCGCCATTGCTAATCCGCGCTTTATTGCGATGGACAACATTGCGGGCGTGATCCGGTCTTCGGCCATCCTTGGTGTCATGGCCCTTGGGGTTACTTTCGTGGTGATCGGAGGAAATCTTGATCTATCCGTCGGCTCAATGATGTCATTCTCGACAATCGTGATGCTGGATTTGCACGACAAGATCGGCCCCGCGCTGGCGATACCCGTCATGTTTGGACTAACATTGGCATTGGGTGCGTTCATCGGATTTCTGGTGGGTTACCTGAAGTTGAACTCACTTATCGTCACGCTAGGGATGCTTTCGGCGATACATGGCCTGACACTCACTTGGTCAGGTGGCAAGAATATGGATATCGCGGATAAGGACGGAACTTGGTTTTCCGTGTTCGGGCAGGGTTCGATTGCCGGTATTCCGACGCCGATCCTGCTTTTCGCAGGCATTGCTGTTGTGCTAGCGATCATCCTGTCCAAGACGCCCTTTGGTCGCAAGGTTTATGCCGTTGGCGGCAGCGGCACGGCGGCCACATTTTCTGGCATACCGCGTGCTCGGATCGTGTTTCTCACATATCTTATGTCAGCGTTTTGCGTTGCGACGGCGGGCTTAATGCAGGCAAGTCGCAGTCTTGGAAGTCAGAATACAGTTGGCCAGGGTCTTGAACTGGAGGTGCTCGCCGCCGTCATTCTGGGTGGCGCGTCGCTTTTGGGTGGCTCCGGCACAATTTTCAAAACGGTGATCGGTGTTCTGATCCTTGGGTTTATCCAGAATGGACTGTTGTTGGTCGGTCTTGAGTTCTACGTCCAATATGTCGTGACCTGGGCGATCATCATTCTGGCGGTCTGGCTCGACATTGCGGCCAAGCGCGGCCGTTTATTGTCGCCGATCGCGTGAGGAGAGCGAAATGAACATTCAAACCCTTCTCAAGCAAGGTGCAATCTGGGCCTTTATCGTGGCCGAATTGATCTTTTTCACGATTGCGGGTGACTTCCTGTCGACGTCGGACAAGTCGTTTATGGATTTCGACAATATGCTGCTGCTTCTCAAGCAGTCCGCCCCCATCGGGATCATTGCACTTGGCATGACCATCATAATGATCAACGGCAACATCGACCTTTCAGTGGGGGCTACGTTCGCTTTGGCGGCAGTTGTAATGCTCGACAGTATGACCTGGCCCTTCATGGTAGCACTTGGAGACTGGTCCATACCACTTGCCTGGATTTTTGCGCTCCTTACAGGGGTCGTACTTGGTGCGATAAACGGTTTGATCGTCTGGAAAACAGGCGTGGATGCGTTCATCGTCACGCTGGGGTCGATGCTTGGATATCGAGGTCTCGTCTTCATGTATAACGGCGAAAACCCGACCTCGAAGCTAAACTGGACACTGGTGGACTTTGCCGAGGCGCAATTTTTGAGCCTGCACACGGCCACATGGTTCCTGTTGGTCGTCACAGTAGTCCTTTGGCTGGTCACGACTAAGACGGTTCATGGTCGCAATGCATACGCCATCGGCAACAACCGTGAGGCTGCTGTAAACGCTGGTATCAAGGTTGGACCTCATTTCCTGTGGAATTTCATGCTGATCGGTTTTTTGGCGGCTTTGTCTGCCGTGGTGTTTTATTCCGAAAGCGGGTCGGTGAATCCCAACGATGGAATGCTTTATGAATTGTGGGCGATCACTGCCGTGGTCTTGGGTGGCACAAAGCTGTCGGGCGGATATGGCTCGATTATTTCGACGCTGGGCGGTGTCATCGCGATCCAGCTGCTGCGTAAGGGCTTGGGCCACATCGGCGCGGGGACCGAAACCGTCAATCTGGTCATCGGTCTTATCCTGATCGCAGTGCTGTTTCTTGATCGGCAGCTTAACCGCAAGGGTAAGGAGGAGTTGAAGATATGAGCGAAGCAATCCCGATTTTGCGGCTGGAAGGGATCGTCAAGACCTTTCCAGGCGTGCGTGCCCTGGACGACGTGTCTTTTACTGTCATGCCAGGAGAGGTTCACGCCTTAATGGGCGAGAATGGTGCAGGAAAATCGACGCTTATGAAGGTGCTCGGCGGTATTCATGCACCAGACGAGGGGCGCATCTTTGTCGACGAGGAACCGATAGTTATGACCTCGCCTTTGCAGGCGAAGGCGAAAGGTGTCGTATTTATCCACCAAGAATTGAGCCTTGCGGATGAGTTGAGCGTCGCGGAGAACATCTTTCTCGGTGAGCTGCCGCTGAAAAGCATGGGTCGTGTCGATTGGACCAAGCTTTATGCCGATACGAACCGTATTTTGAAAACACTTAATGTGGGCTTCAATGCAAAGACACGTCTCGGCGACCTGTCAATTGCGAACCAGCAAATGGTCGAGATCGCCCGCGCTCTGACGGTAGAACCCCGAGCGGTGATTTTCGACGAGCCGACTGCCTCGCTTACGGATGCTGAAAAGGTCGTGCTGTTTGACGTGATCGCGGAACTTAAATCGCGCGGGGTTGGGATTATCTACATATCGCACCGGATGGAGGAAATCTTCAAAATCACCGACCGGATCAGCGTGCTGCGTGATGGCCAATATCGCGGCACATTGGAGACTGCGCAAACCAACGAGGACGAGGTGACGCAATTGATGATCGGGCGCAGTCTTGATTTGTCACGCAACGAGAGCCATCACGAGTTGGGTGGCGTCGCACTTGAAGTGCGCGGGCTAAGCTGCGGTGACCTTTTTCAAGACGTAAGCTTTGAGGTTCGAAGCGGCGAAGTGGTCGGTTTTTATGGCCTTGTTGGCGCGGGTCGAACTGAGATTGCTGAGACTATTTTTGGTCTGCGGGACCCTTCGGCAGGTCAAATTCTGATCGATGGTCAGGAGGTGCGGATTTCATCGCCCATCGACGCGATCGGATATGGTATTTCGCTAGTCCCCGAGGACCGCAAGGCGCAGGGGCTGGTACTGGGTATGAACTGCCGCGACAACATGACCTTGCCGCAGGTTAGTGACTTGACCGCCGGACCCTTCGTCAGCGACGGAGCAGAGATCGCGATCTTTGATCAGTACCGCGACAAGCTTGATATACGCACGCCGGGCTGGAAACAGATTGTCGGAAACCTTTCCGGCGGAAACCAACAGAAAATCGTCATCGGAAAGTGGCTGTCCATGCGCCCGAAGGTGTTGATTGTGGACGAGCCTACACGTGGCATCGACGTCGGTTCAAAGTCCGAGATTCACAACCTGATCCGCGATTTGGCTGCACAGGGCTATGCCGTCATCGTCATCAGCTCTGAAATGCCAGAAGTATTGCACGTCTCGGATCGGATAATCGCCATGTATTCGGGTCGGGTCATGCGGCAGTTCACGTCTGACGAAGTGACCGAAGACAGCCTGATCCAAGCCATTTCGGGAATTGAAGCGCAAGTGTTGGCTTGATGCGTATCGGATTTGCCGGATTAGGCCGCATGGGACAGCATATGGCCCGGAACCTAGTGCGGGCGGGCAATGACGTGACGGTCTGGAACCGTTCGATTGAGAAGGCGCAGAGCTTGGCAACTGAGGTTGGTTGCGATGTGGCAGAGACGCCCGCATCGCTGGTCGAAGCGACAGAAGTCGTCGTGACAATGCTGGCCGACGATGCATCCTCCGAAGCGGTTCATCTGGGCGCACGCGGCCTGTTTGCGGGGCAGGGGGCGCAGGTATTCGTCGAAATGGGCACGATGAGCCCTGACCATATTGCAATGCTGGTCGCGGCAGCCCCTGAGGGTGTTACCGTTATCGATGCGCCGGTCTCGGGGGCAACAAAGGCCGCCGCCGAAGCCCAATTGCTGATCATAGCAGGCTGCCGGCAAGGCGACGCAACAGCAATAATCCCGGTATTCGACGCATTGGGTCACAAGACAATGTTCCTCGGTACGGTCGGTTCAGGGGCTGTAATGAAGTTGGTGGTGAATTCCCTGCTACACGGGATCAATCAGACGTTGGCCGAAGCGATGACCTTGGCTGAAGCCACAGGAATAACGCCTGAGACCGCATTTGAGGTTATCGAAAACAGTGCCGCTTGCGCGCCGATGTTGAAATACCGCCGCCCACTTTATCTGAATGAGGCGGACCATGATGTGACTTTCACAGTGGCTCTGGCCCGCAAGGATATGGAAGTGACTGCCGCCTTGGCCTCGACATATGGCACCGCCATGCCACAGGGCCGCACCACACTGGCAAAACTTATTGAGGCCGACGCCGCGGGATATGGCGCGCGCGACATGGCTGCGATGCTCAGCTTTATGCGAAAGGATAAGCCATGAAAGCAGCACTTTTTGTTGGTGGCTGGGAAGGACACACGCCGACCCACTTCAGTGATTGGTACGAGGCACTCCTGAAAGAGAACGGGTTTGAGGTCGATGTCTACGACACGCTCGCGCCGTTGGAGCGGCCCTCGGAACTGGCCGATCTTGATCTGATCACGCCGATCTGGTCGTCCGCCCGCTCGGGGCACCAAGAAGAGTTCGGCAACATGACCAAGCCGCAAGAGGATGGGTTGCTAAAACTGATCGCGAACGGTTGCGGGATCGCAGGCTGGCACGGCCATATGGGGGACGCCTTCCGTGACAGACCTACCTATCATTTTTTGATCGGAGGACAGTTCGTGGCGCACCCACCTGGCTGGCCCGACAATCTGCAACCGCGCGAGGATTACATCGACTACGATGTAACGATCTGCAAACCTGACGATCCAATCGTGCAGGGTATCCGCAGTTTCCGCCTGACGAGCGAGCAATATTACATGCTGGTGGACCCTTCCAACGAAGTGCTGGCCACCACGACTTTTTCCGGCGACCACCTGTGGTGGATCGAAGGCACCGTGATCCCTCTCGTCTGGAAGCGCCGCTGGGACAAGGGGCGGGTGTTTTACTGTTCGATCGGGCATGAACTGGGCGACCTGAAGGTCCCGCAAGTGACCGAGATCATCCGACGAGGGGCCATTTGGGCCGCTGAGGGGCGCAAAAAGGGCTAGACCGCTAACGTCTCCGTAGGCGCGTCGGCTCATCCAAGATGATCAACTTGGGGTCCGCGCACCGCCATTTCGCCAGGACGAATTTCTGCTGATTGCCGCCAGACAGATCAACGACCTACGGCCACGGAAAATGCCCGCGCGGAGCGGTAGAAATGGGTTGGTGGGAGAGCCCCAAAGTGGTTCAAATCTTCGCTTGCGAACGATTTTTAGGCCCAAAACGACGCTCATGGAGCTTACGATAGGCTTCTGCCGAAGCCGGGAGGTGCTCTTGTGTTGCGGTCACATACGCAGACTGGCTTGAGCCTTTCATAGCTTCGATAATCGCGAAGTGCTGGGCCATAACAGTTCTCATATGGACGTCGTCATCATATTTTAGGACGCGGATCGGCTGTGCGATGCGGGCATGTTCTTCGATCATTTCAAGGAGCCTTGAGTTTTCACAACAAGAAAACTGGACCATATGAAAGTCTTTATTCAGCGCCAGAACACTGCGAAAATCACCCTCTTCGTATGCATTTGCATGGCGTTCAGCCAGCGCCTCTAACTTTTCAGTGATTGCGGTATCGACCGGCAAAGGCGTTCGTTCTGCTGCTGCCGTCTCAAGGATAAGACGGATCTCATACAGCTGATCAACTTCGTCGGGTGTAAGTTCAACCACTTCGACGCCGCGGTTCGTCTTGTGGGTCAGCAAGCCGCGGCTTTCAAGTGTTGCGAACGCTGCGCGCACGGCGTGCCGTTTTACAGAATAACGGTCCATGATGCGATCTTCGGTAACGCGCACTCCGGGGCCGAAGACACCAAAAACAATATCATTTTCCAGATCCGCAGTCAGAGTATCACTCATGCAATTGGCCCATCCTTATGGGGTATCTATTTCCCACAACGGCATCAGAGAGGCAAATAATTTCGTCAATTACATTATCAATAATAATATTGACAATACGCTTTTGCTTTCCTAACGTCGTCCGATAAATTGGGAGGAAGAAAATGAAATTACGTACTAGTGCATTGGCCATCAGCGCCATGCTTATGGGCAGCGCAGCCTTCGCTTGGGAAGCCACCGAAGGGCGGCCCTATGATGGTCAGACCATCCGCATTCTTGCCGTGACATCCAGTCAATTTGCAGCACAAGAAGCAAGGCTTGCCTCTTTTGAGGAGGCGACTGGCATTGATGTGCAGGTCGACTATGTGCCATTTCCGAATATGAAAGAAGCACTAACCGCTGAGATGATTTCCGGCGGATCAGACTACGATGTTGTCTCGATTATGGACCAGTGGGTCGGACTTTTGGGTAACCTTGTCCAGCCCATCGGTGACGGCGTCGAGGCGCAGGGAACCGATCTTTCGGACTTCCCGCAGGCACACTTGCGTCACGGGATGGTCGACGGTGAACTCATCGGGCTGCCCGTACGCGGCCATGTCCAATTGCTGTTTTACCGCAAAGATTTGCTCGAGCAGGCTGGCGTCGGCGTTCCAAGCACGTGGGAAGAGGTCGTCACCGCAGGCAAAGCCGTACAAGAAGCCACCGACGCGGCTGGCATCGCGCTGCCCTATGGCAAGCTGAATGGCCAAAACTTGATGGTTTGGGTCAACCTGCTTTGGGGCAATGGCGGCGATCTGTTTGATGAAAACGGTATGCCGACGTTCAACTCTGAAGCCGGCATTGCAGCCACGCAAAGCTACATCGACATGTTACTGACCGACGAAATTGCGCCCGCAGGGTCGGCGGTCTTTGTTGAGCAGGATGCGGTGAATAGCTTCAAGCAAGGCAACTCTGCGATGCTCCCATTGTGGTGGTGGGTCCGGTCGCAATTGACCGATCCTGAACAGTCACGTGTGACGGCTGATCAGTTGGGGTTCACGTCGCTGCCGTCCGTTGGCGGTGCTGATCGCACCACATTTACCAACACATGGATTTTCAGCGTCACGGAAGGCTCAGACAACAGAGATGCCGCCATTGAATATCTTGGCTGGCTGACCGATCCCGCCCTTGAAAGGGACATCTTGCTGGACGAGGACCTCTCAGAGGTCGTGTCGGTCCACTTCTCCAACTTGCGCGACTCTGAGGTGAATGCACGTTGGGGCGGAATGCATCAGGCGGCTGCCGATGCCTTGGCCACGGCGCCGGGTGTTGCGTTCGGGTCTGATTGGCCGCGGGTTTCTGAAATTATGGAAACCGCGATTTCCAGCCTTGCATCGGGTGAGCAAACGGACATCGCGGAGGCTCTTGATGCCGCCGCGACCGAGATTGCCGCAATCCGGCAGTAAAGATCTCCCGCTGGATGGGGGCAGGGCGCGTGCGTCTTGCCCCTAACCTCAATTTGGAATTGGCCTAAAGAAAGCGATCAGCGATGCGCGACCGTTCTTTGCAATATGTGCTTTTGGTGCCCGCGTTTATCATCGTGCTGGCCACAACGCTTTATCCACTGGGTTATTCCTTCGCGACTGCGTTTCGCGAGTGGGACCTGACCCAGCAACTCCGCCCCGGTGATTTTGTCGGCTTGCGAAATTTTGGCCACGCGTTCAACGAAACCGGTTTTCGCAATTCGCTATGGGTGACGACCGTCTTCGTAGTTTTCAGCGTGGTCATCACCGTGGTTCTGGCAATGTCGTTGGCGCTGTTGCTTCGCCGCACGGGTCGGCTTCACACGTTTACCCGGATCGTTCTGATCTTGCCCTTCGCGATGAGTCCGGCCCTGATCGGCGTCAGCTACCGGTTCATGTTCAATCCCGAATTCGGCGTGTTGGCCAAAGGACTTGCGGCCGTTTTCCCCGGCCTCGAAGGCACGCCCTGGCTGGCGGATCCTGACCTTGCCATGGCCATTCTGATCGCCACAGACGTCTGGCACTGGACGCCCTACATGACGTTCATGTGTCTTGGTGGGCTGGCGTCCGTCCCGCGCGAAACCGAAGAAGCGGCCCGCATTGACGGCGCATCGGGGTTTCGCATCGTTTGGGAAATTGTGTTGCCGCAAATGAAAGGCGTCATTGCGGTTACGGCGGTGCTAAAAACAATCTTCGCGCTGAAAATGTTTGACCAGGTCGTCACCCTCACAGGCGGCGGCCCCGGCACATCGACGGAAACGCTGGCCTACTTTATCTTCAACGTGGGCTTCCGCTGGTATGACATGGGATATGCTTCGGCTTTGGCGTGGATTTTAACCGCAATCATGATGCTGATTTCGATCTGGTATGTCCGGATGCTACTCAGCGAAAAGAAAATGGCTACAGCATGAGAAAGCAAATCGCATGGTGGGCCGAGCGCGCACTTCTGGTCATTATCTCGACCATCATTTTGTTCCCGATCCTGTGGATGTTCCTGACGGCGTTCAAAACGCCGCTGGATGCCTACACGATCACGCTGAACTTCAAACCGACGTTCCAGAATTTTATCACGGTGTTCTCGGACCCTTGGAACCTGGGGTCGATGGTAATGAACTCTGTGGTCGTGGCGGGTGCGACCGTGCTGATCGCCGTGCCCTGCGCGTCGCTTGCGGCCTATGCGTTTTCGCGTTTCCGCATGAAGGGGCGAAAATTCCTGTTCTTTCTCGTGCTGTCGACGCAATTCATCCCTGCCGTGGTGATCGTGCTGCCGTTCTTTTTGATGTTTCGCAAGCTTGGGCTGCTGGACACGCGGATTGCGCTGATCGTCGTGAACTTGGCCATCGTGACGCCCTTCGTGATCTGGATGATCAAAGGTTTCATTGACGCCATTCCGACCGACAGCGAAGAGGCCGCGATGATCGACGGTGCGTCGCGGTTGCGGGTCATCAAAGACATTGTGCTGCCCATGGCGGCCCCCGGCATCCTGACCTCGTCCATCTTTTGCTTTATCCTGACGTGGAACGAGTTTTTGTTCTCGTTGATTCTGACACGTCGCGACGCCGTCACCTTACCCGTCGGACTGGTTAATTTTCGCACGGAACGTGGCGATCTTTGGGAGCTGATGAGTGCGGCAGGTGTGATGATCACCGTGCCAATCTTCATTATGGCCCTCTTCATTCAGAAACACTTTACGCGCGGCATGACTGCCGGCGCTGTCAAATAGGGAGACAGGCCATGGCAGATGTCCGGCTCGTTGATGTTGAAAAACGGTATGGTAGTTTCTTGGCGATACCCAAGCAAAGTCTGACAATTCATGATGGTGAATTTTTGGTACTTCTGGGCCCGTCTGGCTGCGGCAAAACCACCACGATGCGCATGATTGCTGGGCTTGAGGAGATCACAAAAGGCGATCTTATGATCGGGGACGAACGGGTGAACGACAAGCCGCCCAAAGACCGCGACATCGCGATGGTATTCCAGAATTACGGGCTTTACCCGCATATGACTGTGGAACAAAACATTGCCTACCCGCTGAAATTGCGCGGCTTTGACAAATCCAAACGCAAGGCCCGCGTCCAAGAAATTGCCGAAAAGGTCGAACTTGGCGCGCTGCTAGGGCGTCGCCCCGCCGAATTGTCCGGCGGTCAACGCCAGCGCGTGGCCTTGGCCCGTGCCATCGTGCGCACGCCGTCAATCTTTTTGATGGATGAACCGCTGTCCAACCTCGACGCAAAGTTGCGAGTGACCATGCGCGCCGAGCTTAAGCATTTGCACCATGAACTTGGTGTCACAACCGTTTACGTCACCCACGACCAGATGGAAGCAATGACGCTGGCCACCCGGATCGCTGTCATGCGCGATGGCCATATCGTGCAGTTGGACACCCCCAAACAAATCTATTCTGAACCCGTCGATTTGTTCGTCGCCGGTTTCATCGGATCGCCGTCCATGAACTTGATCGAAGGTGATGTGAGAAACGGGATCTTCGAGGCTGCTGGCGTTTCCATTCCTGTCGATCTGGCAGACCGCGGCGACGTCGTTTTGGGCATACGTCCCGAGGATCTGAACATCACAACCGGCAAGGCGGCCATCGAAGCGCCGATCTACGCGCTGGAACTGACGGGTGACGCCACTCTGGTGACCGTGCGCAAGGGTAAATCGACCATCTGTGCCCGTGGTGCTGCCGATTTTGATGCCGCTATCAACAGTGATTGCAGCCTCGCACCACGAGACGGCGCGCGCCTACATTTGTTCGACAAAACGTCAGGCCATCGGCTCGACACACCAAAGGGGATCGCCGCATGACGACCATGACGCAAGCACAAGCCAATGATCGCCACATCACGCGGGATGATTACGTGTCCTGTACTGTGGCCTTCATCGACTGCAAAAAGCCGGGATCACACCTGAAAGAGAATTATTCGATCATCGGCCCCGGCGTGACCTCTTCGTCGTCGCAGATCATCAACCTGCCCGAACCGCACGGCTTCAATATTGGTGCCGCCGCTATGCCCAACGGGATCACCAATAACCTGCACGTCCATTTCACCGCCGAAGTTTTTATTGTCCAGAAGGGCGAATGGACGTTCCGCTGGGGATCGGATGGCGAAAACACGTTTGTTGGACGCGAAGGCGATATCTTGTCGGTGCCCACTTGGATTTTCCGTGGCTTCACCAATTCAGGGCCGGATGACGGCTGGCTGTTCACAGTTTTGGGGGGCGACAACACAGGCGGCGTAATTTTTCACCCAGATATCATTCGTGAGGCGGCGGATTATGGTCTGTATATCTCTAACGAGAATACGTTGATCGATACCACGAAGGGCGACCCCGTTCCCGGCGAAAATGACACGATCCCGCCGATGCCGGATGCACATGTCGCTCAACTCAAAAACGTAGCGCCCGAGGCTATGCGCCAGCGGGTCGTAACCGAAGCCGACCGTGACTTCCGGCCAGGCTTTATCGATGCAGATCTTACGGGCTGTGGGGCCAAGCTAGCGCCTGTGATTGGTGCAGGGATGACCCAGAATCGCGAGCACAAAGCGCCTGTCATGAACCCGCATGGGTTTTCCGTTGAATGGCTGCGGTTGGAGGCCGGACAGGCCGTCAGCGCGTTTAGCCTGGACGACAAGATGGTGTTGATCTTGCGCAGCGGGGCAATGCGATTGCACCTCAACGACGGCGGCACGGTCACAGTCGATCTGGCCGCTAGGGAAACCTATTCCATTCCCGCACACGTCGTCCGATCCATAACAGCCGTCGGTGATGAAACGGCCGAAGCCTTGGTCGTCATTTCGGGGGATCACCGCAAGTTCCCACGTTTTGCGGACGATGTTTTGCAGGCCGCACACGCCAATGATCGCGCGCTGGATGCAGGCGGCTTTGTGGCCTATGCCTCTCTTTTGCCAACCTACAAACGGGGGGCATAAGATATGCGTCCCAACCTTGTCAAAGATCGAATGGCCGCTGGCGAAATCGCCATCAATGCGTGGCTGTCTATCGGATCATCTTATGCGGCCGAAGGCGTGGGCCACGCAGGATTTCATTCCGCGACGGTGGATCTTCAGCACGGGATGCTTGGATTTTCTGACGCGTTGCCAATACTACAGGCTCTTTCGTCCACGCCGGCAACACCATTGGTGCGGGTGCCTGACTTGAATCCAGCCCAGATTATGCAGATGTTAGATGCTGGCGCGTATGGAGTCATTTGCCCGATGATCTCTACCCCTGAGCAGGCGGCTGAACTGGTGTCGGCCTGTCGCTACCCGCCAATGGGCGCGCGCAGCTTTGGCCCTTCACGGGGGCTGTTGTTTGGTGGGTCGGATTATGTCGCTCATGCAAACGAAACCGTCATGGCGATCCCGATGATCGAAACCCAAGAAGCCGTCGACCGGATTGATGAAATTTTGGCCGTTGAAGGCGTCGATATGATTTACATCGGTCCCAACGATATGGCGTTGAATGTGGAAGGCCAGGTGGGATTTCCGCGCCCCAATGCCGAAAAGGCGATTGCTCATGTTCTGCAACAGGCCAAGCGCAAAGGCATACCCGTGGGTATTTTCTGCGCCGATGCGGAAGAGGCGCGAAAACGGATATCCGAGGGGTTCCAAATGGTAACTCCGGCGAACGACTTTAGCCACCTGACACGCAGTAGCGCCGCCGCCGTCGCACGGATCCTCGAAGGGCGGGAACAAACCGCTAAACCTGTGACGTCCACCGGGCATGGATACTGAACATGGGCCTAAATCGCACTGGGTTCTGTTGTCGGGAACCCGGCCTACGCGGGCCGTTGGTCATGCTACAGAATATCGGGAGGGTACGACGTTGAATACCGCCCCTTTGCCAATTGCAGTCTGGCCAGCAGTTTCCGTATGAAAGGTTTTGATCCGCAGTTTTGCGATCTGCCGGACTATATTCTGAAATGCACTGCTATGATCTGGGAAGGTCGAAAAATATCGGCGCTCGATTGGCATTATGGTGATGATCTGATCGTGAGAACCCCGGCGGGTATCAGCCGAGGTAACGAGGCCGGAAAAGCCAACACGATGTCCACGCTGACGGAATTCCCGGACCGCCAATTGTTTGGTGAAGATGTCATCTGGAGCGGTGATGAAGACGTTGGTTTTTTATCATCGCACCGTATTGTCTCAACCGCGACACACCAAGGTGGGTCGTTTGGCGCTGCAACTGGGCACAAGCTTAAGTTTCGAACGATTGCCGATACGTTTTGCCACGATAATCGCGTTTGGGATGAATGGTTGATCCGCGACAACGCAGCGATTGCGCTCCAGTTGGGTCAGACCGCCCAAAAAGCTGCCCGTACGTCAATTTTGGCGGGCGATACGGCGATGCCGTTAACGCCGCAAACGGATATTGCGGGTCCCTATTCCGGCAAGGGTAATGACAGTGAATGGGGCGAGAAACATGCAGAAATTTTGCATCGGATCATGGCCGCCGACTTTGCAGTCGTCGCCGGAGAATACGACCGAGCATGTCACCTGTCCTTGCCTGGGGGACTTGATGTTCATGGTTGGGAGGCGGCCGTTCACTTTTGGCTGGGTTTGCGCAGCGCGTTTCCGTCTGCTGAGTTCCGGATAGTCCACCAAATCGGGCGCTCAGATCCTTTGATGTCCCCTCGAAGTGCAATCCGGTGGTCCCTGACAGGGCGTCATGATGGTTGGGGGCGCTTTGGTCGCCCCACAGGCGTACAGGTGCATGTCATGGGTGTAAGCCACGTTGAATTTGGTCCCTGGGGATTGCGCCGAGAAACAACCCTTTTTGATGAAATCGCGATCTGGAAACAGATACTGCTACAAACAGAACCTTCGGATGAATAGGACAGAAAATGACTGATCAGATGCTATCTGAAGACCTGCTTGATCTGCTCCGTTCGGTGGACACGCCCACTGTTTGCAATGCAGTCGAGGTCGCTCAGGGAAAACGCGGTTTCAACAGGTTTACTCGCGGCACGATGCAACATTCCAAACCCGGCGACCCTGCGATTGTCGGTTTTGCCCGCACCGCGCGAATTTCAGGCCTCGCCCCGCCAAGCGAGCCCAATGACGTCATTCGCGCCCGCCGTATGTCGTATTTTCGTTCAATGGCCAGTGGCGTGAGCCCAACCGTCGCTGTGATAGAAGATGTGGACTATCCCAATTGCATTGCCGGATGGTGGGGTGAAGTTCATGTCGCTGTTCACAAAGGGCTGGGGCTCAAAGGCGCGGTCACAAATGGGGTAATGCGCGACCTTGACGTGATCGACGATGGTTTTCCGGTCCTTGCAGGTTCCATCGGACCCAGCCACGGTTTCGTTCATGTTGTCGATATCGGAACGCAGGTGAACATTTTGGGAATGCGCGTGGCTGAAAACGAGCTTGTCCACGCCGACCGACATGGGTCGATCGTAATTCCGCACGATGTCATTCCAAGGCTCAAATCCGCTATCGAAACCGTTATAGAAAGCGAAGCCATCGTACTCGGCCCAGCCCGCGAGCCCGGTTTCGATATTGATAGACTTGAAGAGGTTTGGGCTGAGTTTGAAGCTGCACGTACATAGCAACTCTGCAAACCGCCCGTAGAACGTCTGTGAAAAACTCCGTTTCGAAGTCTATTCAGGACGGAAAATCGGACTTTCACGCTGAACGAAAGGCTAAGCCTATCGAATGGATTTCTTGCAAAAACGATAGTGATCATCACTGGAGGTCACGGCGTTTTGCACTCTGGGCTAAGCGCTAAATTGAAGTGAGCTGCTGAAAGTCTTATGTGGTTGCCCGCCCCTCAAAAGCAGACTTTGGCTGCAGTCAGCACTGGCGGTAGCTAGGGCATCACAATGGCGGACTATTGATCAAGAAGGCATGCAGCTGGAATGTTGAGAAACAAAGCGCAGGTTGAACAACTGAGTGGAGATTTTCCATCTTCCTAACCGACGAATGGCGCGGTTTCTGCGAGACATACGGGGCAGACGGACTGTCCTAGTAGTGACGAGTTCCCAATGGATTGGCCGCACCTGAGTATGCGGCTGCGGCTAGGGCATTGTCGCAAAAAGGTCAAAAAACTTGACTGAAATTGGTATTTTGGCCACAAATGTGCGACTGGTGGTGAGGAGAACTCCGATGGCGAAACCGGCAAAATCACAGAATTTGAGCAAGAAGTTTTTGCTAGGCCTTGCCCTGACGGCGCTTCCTTTGGCGGGGTGCGATTTGAATGCGCCTAGCGGCAGAGGAGGCGCTGCGGCGACAAATCAGGCCAGCACTGTGGCGACGGCCGACGAGGCTGCTCAGTTTGAGCGGGCCCGAGAGCTGCAGACTGTGGCTTCTGCAGAGGCATTTCTTCAAACCTATCCCAACAGCAATTTGACCGGCCGACTCCTACGCGCGCTGCCGTCCCCAATATTGCGGCGGATTAACGATGAGATCGTCAACAAGATTGACCCGTCGGTGATCGACGACTTGCCGTTCCGCGTGAAGCAGGCGCTTGGCTTCATCATGCGCAACGAAAGTAGTGACGGTAATTCGTCTGACGGCTACAGCGGATAAATCGCTATGAACTTGCAGGCTCGGCACCTTTGACTTTTTCCCACGTAGGCGGGGGGCTATCGGTGTCGATAGTCGTGACCAACTACAATTATGGGCACTATTTGGATGCCTGTTTGAAAAGTTTGCGTGCGCAGACGAGCGCGCCCGATGAAATCTTTGTGGTCAATGATGGCTCAACTGATGGCAGCGCGGAAATTCTGCACGGGCTGACTGATGTTACAGTGATTGATCAGGCTAACGGCGGGCAGGCAGCGGCGTTCAATGCGGGCTTCGCGGCGACGCAAGGCGATATCCTTATCTTCGTTGATGCCGATGACAAGCTACAGCCTCAAGCAGTGGAAGTGATCCGCAGGTTGTGGAGCAGCGATATCTCGGCCTTATCGTATGGACTAAACATCATCGACGTGCAGGGCTTGGGGTCGGGCAGTATGCGATGGATCTTCCAGAAGCAGACTTGCGGGGCCGTTTACTTAGCCAGCTTGCAATCCCCTTTATGCCCACAAGTGGTAATGCATTTTCTCGCGAAGCGATCAAATGGGCTTTCCCGTTGCCAACCGAGCGATGGCGCATCTGCGCCGACGCGCTCCTGATCAGGGCTGCCGTCCTAGCGGCTCCGATCAGGCACGTCCGCCAAACACTTGGCGACTACAGGGTGCATGGAACGAACAACTATTTTCGCAGTAGCGCGACGAGGACGTGGAAAGCTAACCGGGGCTTGCGCGACATCGCACAGGCGGGGCTCGACCTGATAGAGATGGTTGACCGCGGCGAGTTTACGCTAAACCGCGCAGAGCGTACGAAGTTGCTGGTGGCGACCATACACAGTCAACTTAAGGCGGAGAGCCTTAAGTTTGACCCCGCGGCGCTAGCGGCATTTCAACGCAGAGTTTTTTACCTTGGTCGAGGCATGCGGGTAAAACTAAGCCTCGCGCTTTATCTATACGCCGCACGGTTCAGCGCGCAGTTGCGCAAACTGGCGATTGATCCACACTCTTGTTCACGTCTGCTGAAAGGAATTCCTAGCCTAATTCGGGGCAGAACGATGACGCAGGATTTGGCGGAGCCTTGTCCACCGCGCGCGCCCTTTGATGCCCGTCTGTCGCCGGACAGCGCGGCCCCGAATGGTTTTTTACAATGGCTGACTGGTCCAGAGTGGGTCCGTGACCATTCCACGAATAGAGTTGACCTGTGTGCCGCGTCGGGCCAGTTGAAGCTGCGCCGAGTTTGGCAAGGCCCGGCAATGCTGAGCCTAGATCTGGCTCCGCATGCGGGATCGCCAGTGACGGTAAGCTTGTTTCACAATGGGATGCCGTTGGGCAGTCATGACCTGAAAGTCCGAGAGCTTGTCCAGTTTATCTTGCCCGAGGCCGGTGCCATGCCGCCCGCAACAGATGCTATCGAATTGCAAGCCAGCGATATGATGCCTGGCTGTGCTGGTGCGCTGTCACGCTTATGGCGCAAAGCAAACCGGTTGCAGGTGCACGGAATTTCTCTTGTCCCAGAGACAGGCGAGCCTGCGGCGGGCGTGCTGAGAGTAGCCTCAGCGCGATCGATGGCCGAATTGGGCGACGTGGTTCAGACGCTCAATGGGCAAGTGATTGCTGGCGAGTTGCTTATCGGATCGGGCGAGAGCCTGTCTTTGGCTATCCCATCGCTCAAAGCGCCTTATTGTTTGTCGCTACAGTTTACCCCAGATCAGGTGCCGGGCTATCTGAGCGTCACGTTAAATGGACTGCTTATTGCGTCTGCTGATCTTGTACCGGGTGGTTCCTGCCTAATCGAGATGCCACCGGATTTGACGGCCCTCAGTGACCCGGTGGTGCTTCAGTTCGGCTTTCAACCTTTTGAGTTTTTGGACGAGGCGGTGGTCGCGATCCATGCATTGAGCTGGCTGCCGGAAGGGACGGATGGGCGCTACGGGCTACCTGTTTTGGTGCCGGGAGGCTGGGCAGGACCAGGGACGGGGCGATCCTTAGAAACATTCCTAGGCGCGGGTTGGAGCCACGCGGCAGACGGCACGGTCGTTATGCAAGGCAGTACGGCTCAGTTAATACTGTCGCAAGCGGCTGTGCCGAGTAACGCAGTTCTGCGTCTCGATTTGGAACCGCTGGACCCTTTGGCCACACGAGAAAATCTGGCTCTTGTCATCAGCGTCAACGGTGCCGAGCGTACAGCAGTGCAATTGACCGGGCCTGCGCGGATCGATGTTGATGTTGCTGGAATTCTGTCTGGGCCGCGCCATAAAGTAAGGGTGGATCTTTATGCGGCCACTCGGCCTTCGAAATCAGATCAGGCAGGTGACCACGGTGGGCTGCGGCTAAATGCTTTAGGGTTGGCCCCACAGGAGAAAGAATGCGCCCTTCTTGAGCCGAGGGACGCTCCGGTTGCAGACATGCAGATAGCGCGACTTTTGTCTGATCTGGGCCGCGACCTACGTCGAGGGGCGTCCGGCACCAAACTGGCCAAATTGCGCGACGCTTTGGCAAATGCTGTGACACTGCTCAGCCCTTCTGCAGCCCACGCTTGTCTGACGGCGGATGATCTCAAGCAGATGGGGGCATTGTCGGCAAGGCTACCAATGCGGGGACCGCCCGATGTGCGGCCAGTAGCGCAGGACGACTGGACCCGCGATCTGGCAATTCGGATATTGAGCGGCCCAGCATTTGTGACGTTGCGCGGAATTGGTTTGCGCGATCTGCCGGAACTGACCCCGGCGTTTGCTGCCACTTTGGGGGCATACCTGGTCGCCGATCCAGCCCCTGGGGCAGGACGGGCAGTGCTGCGCGCATATCAAGAGCATCTGGTCACAATGATGGATCAGGCGCGGTCAGCGCTTGCCTCGACACCCGAAAATAGCCCACTTGAGGCCTTGGCTTGGGCCATGGTGACAGGGTTTCGAGCGCGCCAGTTGCTGTTCAGCGATCTGCCCCTATGCCCGCATGTGAAGGCGTTTGGGCAGGCTGTCGAAGCCAAGCTGCTGCGTGATGGTCACGACCTTTTCGCCCCGCAACTCCGCCCGGCGGGTGTCCGCGGCGGCATGCATCGCATAGGGGTAATCCTGCACCACACCGAGCCGTCACCCGAGACTTGGATATGGCGCGCGCTTCTACGCAAATTGTCTCGAGACGGGGCCGCTATCACTCTGTTTCTGACCGAACAGAATGAAGCTCCGGCTTCGGGGTTTGAGGGCTGCACCACCGTAGGTCTGGCGGGCCATGGGTTAGCCTCAACAGTGGCATCTATCCGGGCGGCGCAGATGGATGTGATGTTGTTGGGGGCGAATTTCTATGGGCATTGCTTTATGACGGAGGTGTGCGCCCATAGGCTTGCACCGCGCCAGATTGCTCTGTCGGCGGTCTTTCCCGTGACCACAGGCCTTTCAAGTGTGGATACATTCATACTCGGTAGCTCGGTTGCCCCGAAAAGAGTTGAAGCAGACTACTGCGAGAACGTCATCTGGGCTCCGGGAGCCGGGCAGGCGTTCGATATCCCTCCTGCACAGCCAGTTGACGCGGAAATGCGCAGTGTGCCGCTCCACCGGATGGGCCTGACCGAGGATACAGTGATCCTAGTCAGCGGTGCGATGCAGGACAAGATTGGCTCAGATGTTTTGAATGTTTGGATCCAAGCGCTGGCCGGTGCACCCAACGCGGTATTGGTTCTTTATCCATTCGCGCCCAGTTGGCAAAAAAGCTACGATGCTCCTGCATTTACCGCGCGACTTGCAGCAGCATGTATAGCGCATGACGTTGATCCCCAGAGGATCAAAGTGCTGCCATCGATCCCCAACCATGAGGTCAAGCAGGTGCTCGCGGCGGCAGATTTGTATCTGGACAGCTTTCCCTATTCCGGAGCCACGACCACAGTGGAGGCGTTACAAAGCGGCGTGCCGGTTGTGGCGTTGCAGGGTAAGACCCAACGCGGGCATCAGGCGGCGGGCTGGCTGTTGGAGTTCGGGTTGGACGATCTGGTAGCCAAATCACAAGCCGCCTATGTCGAGATCGCAGTGGATCTTGCGGTAAATGCGTCGCGACGCTCGGATGTGCGGGCTCGGATTGTCGCAGCACAAGACAAGTCGATGGCTCAATCCAGTTTTGCCAAATGGTTCGAAGATTATTTGATGCCGAATACCGGCCAAGATGCAGTGCCGCGCTATCTGTTTCATCATATGCCCAAGGCTGGCGGCACCAGCCTAAAGCGAGTGTTTTCGGACTGGTTTGATTTGGTGGAAGACTACCGCGCACCGTGGTCTTATATGATGCCGCCCAAACTGAATTTGGACAGCCTTGGCCCTAACGCAATGCTGTGCGGTCATTTCGGTGCCGATACTGCCCCGTTGAACGAACGATACCCGAGGACTTTGGACCCTCAGCGATGGCGCAAGATCTGCTTTGTGCGCGACCCGTTGGAGCGTGCAATCTCTATTCATGCATACGAAAAGATCTTGCGCGGCGAATATGATCAGACCTACAAGCCAATTCCACTAGGAGAACATCTGCGGACCA
>RCMY010000385.1_pt1 | contig 41458 bp, 29 predicted proteins | sample 2041341 | NCBI WGS metagenome assembly RCMY01 (sample SAMN09708234, study PRJNA481090) | Marine sediment metagenome, whole genome shotgun sequencing project. | reverse complement strand
CTTGATGAAGACCATCTGACCAGCGTCGACCGTCGAGCACGCGCCCAGTGAACTCATCGACGATTCGGACCTCGCCGTCACCGACGAGGTAGTCCTTATCGCGATGGAAGAGCTCTTTGGCCCTTAGCGCTGCGTTGAGTTGGTGGACAAGGTCGCCCTGCACCCCGTCGTACAAGTTGCTGATCTCGAGAATCTCCTCGACGCGTGAGATGCCCTCGTCGGTGATTGCGACCATTCGCTTCTCTTCGTCGACGTCATAGTGTTCGTCACGATCGAGTTTGCGAACGACACCAGCGAACTTCACGTAGAGGTCGGCGGCGCCCTTGACCTTGCCAGAGATGATGAGAGGGGTGCGGGCCTCGTCGATCAGAATCGAGTCGATCTCGTCGACGATCGCGTAGCCATGGCCGCGTTGCACCATCTCTGGCGCGCTGCGGGCCATGTTGTCGCGCAGGTAATCGAAACCAAACTCGTTGTTCGTGCCGTTGGTGATGTCGGCTGCGTACTGGGCCCGTTTGAATACCTGATCGTTGTTGCCAGGGATGATGAGTCCGGTGGTCAGGCCCATGAAGTTGTACACCTCGCCCATCCACTCGTTATCTCGGGTAGCCAGGTAGTCATTCACCGTAATGACGTGGACCCCATTGCCCGCAAGAGCGTTGAGGTAGACGGGCAAAGTAGAGACAAGCGTCTTACCTTCACCCGTCTTCATCTCGGCTACCCAGCCCCAGTGCAGGGCGGCACCGCCCATGACCTGGACGTCGTAGGGGCGGAGTCCAAGGACTCGCTCTGCCGCTTCGCGTACGGTCGCAAAAGCCTCGACCATGAGGTCGTCGACGCTCGCACCATTGTCGATGCGCGTCTTGAACTCGACGGTCTTGGCTTGGAGCTCGTCGTCGGAGAGCGCGGCGTAATCAGCAGCCAACGCATTTACCGGATCGACGACACTTTTGATGGCTTTAAGGCGCTTGCCATCGCCTGCTTTGAGAATTTTATTTAGGAGCTTCATCCGGCTGGAAAGTCTAGCCGGATCCGTGCGCGGCCGTGGCACACCCCCTTTGTGAAGGCGTGCCACGGATCAATTTCGCTTGACGGCTGATTAGGCGACGTTAATAAGCCCGATATCGCCGTCTTCTCGCCGATACACCACGGCTCCGAGCCCGGTTGTCACGTTACGGAACACGTAGAAGTCGTGGTTGAGCAGGTCCATCTGCAGAGCCGCCTCATCGGGAGCCATCTCAGTGACGCTGAACTGCTTGGTCTTGACGATGCTGTAGATCGGCTCGACCTCGTCATCGTCGTGGATCAGAGTCTCAGGAACGAGACCCTCGTTGATCTCTGGCTTCTGACGGTTTTTTTGTCGCTTCTGGACCTTCGTCTTGAGCTTCCGCAGCTGCCGTTCGAGCTTGTCAACCGCAAGGTCGATGGCGGTAAACCCGTCGGGAGCAGAAACCTTGGTTCTGATGTGGTGGCCATGGCCTTCCATGGTGACTTCGCAGAACTCTTTGTTCGGTCCAATTCGTGGATTCTTTTCTTCCCAGAAATGCACCTCAGCTCGGTCCATATCGCCGATTATTCGATCAAGGTGACTGATTTTCTCGTTGGCCTGCCTTCGCAGTGACTCCGAGACTGTGGTGTGACGGCCGCTAACGTTTACCTCCATGGGAGGCTCCTTTCAACGCATTATTGGTCGGGGGTGAACTCAGAATCGAGTGACTCGATTGGACTGCGGCAAAAGCCACAGCATCAACACGAGTTGCTCCTGAGTGATAAAGGACCTCCGCGGCCCGCCGAAGCGAACCACCGGTGGTCACTACATCATCGACGAGTAGCAGTGTTCCGCTACAGGGTCGAAGTGACTGAATATCTGGCCCGCTGAGCCGTGCTTCTCGAGAACGGCCTGTTTGGGCGCTTCCCGAGCGACGAAGTAGGGGTCGAGCCGGCACACCGAGCCGGCGGGCAACAGTTCGGCCGAGCACGCGACCTTGGTCGAATCCGCGCCGACGGCGCTGGGCTGGGCTGGCCGGGACCCATGTGACGGCGTCATACGGTGGAATTTGGCGCGAAGCGGAAACCTCGTCGGCCATGACTGTTGCTGCTTTTCGAAGCAGATCTCGTCGTCCGCAGTTTTTGGCCGTGAGAACAACCGATCGGGTCTCTGGTGCGTAGGCGAAGATCGCCAAACACCAGTTAATACCATCTACGGACAGATCGCCAGCAGGGGGCAACGATTCCCAGCACTCAGGGCAGATGCTGCGGTGGGGACGGGTGCAGACCGGACAGTTACGGGCAAAGAACATGACGCGACAGTACCGAGCGGGTGTGACAACTGTCCGCCAGAAAACCGTCCAAGTTGTGACCAAAGATAGGTCCCCAAATGAACGTGAACTGCGATTCTGGAAGCAGTCCGGCCGCCCGTATCGGCTGCCACAAGGGAGAAAACAATGACTACGAAGTTGATGAAACTCATCAGTCTTCTCGCCGCCCTGGCCTTATTGGCTAGTGCCTGCGGAAGCTCTGACGACGCGAGTTCGTCTGGTGACACTGACACCGCCGGTGGGTCCGACGAAGGCGCAGAATCGTCAGGTGATGGCGCATCGGTTGAAGTGTTCTCGTGGTGGACAGGTGGTGGTGAGGCCGCTGGCCTCGACGCCATGATCGCTGTCTTCGCCGAGGCAGACCCCGGCATCACATTCGAGAACTCGGCAGTTGCGGGTGGTGCTGGCACGAATGCCAGGGCTGTGCTCGCGTCACGCCTCCAAGCAAACGATCCACCAGATAGCTGGCAGGGCCACGCGGGACAAGAACTGATCGGCACCTATGTGGCCGCTGACCAGATCGAGCCCCTGAACTTCCTCTACGACGAGCAGGGCTGGCTCGACGTCATGCCAGAGACGCTCATTCCACTTATCTCGGCCGACGGCAACATCTATTCGGTTCCGGTCAACATCCACCGTGCCAATGTCATGTGGAGCAACCCAACGGTGCTTGCCGACGCTGGCGTTGAGATGCCGACAACACTCGACGAGTTCATCGCCGCGATGGAAACGTTGAAGGCTGGCGGCATGGATGCACCACTCGCCATGGGCGAGCAGTGGACCACCCTCCACCTCATGGAAACCATCATGCTTTCCTCAATGGGAGCAGACAACTGGAACGGCCTTTGGGACGGCTCTGTTGCATGGGATTCTGCTGAGGTCACCAAGGCCCTTGAAGACTTCAACACCGTGTTGGGCTACACCAACGCTGACTCGGCTGCTTTGTCGTGGCAGGATGCGGGCCAGTTGGTCCTCGATGGCAATGCCGCCTTCAATATCATGGGCGACTGGCAAGAAGGCTTCTTCCGTGAGGTCGGTGCAGAACCAGGCGTCGACTATGCCTGGTCAGCAACGCCTGGCACCGAGGGAACCTTCCAGTTCCTGTCAGACAGCTTCGTCTTGGCCAAGAACGCACCGAACCGTGACGCCGCCATCGCCTGGCTCACCGTCGCTGGCTCGAGCGCCGGCCAGGACGCATTCAACCCCGTAAAGGGTTCGATCCCTGCCCGCAACGACGCAGACCGCTCGCTCTACGGCGAATACCTGCTGTCCGCCATGGACGACTGGGCATCAAATACCGTGGTCGGCAGCCTTACCCACGGCGTTGTGGCCAACGACTCCTGGAAGTCAGAGATCGACTCGGCTGTCGGTCTGTTCCTGATAGACCACGACGTGGCAACCCTGCAATCGGCCCTCGTTGCGGCCGAGGCAGCAAACAGCTAACAACACAAAGCAACTGGTGCCGCTGGTCAAAATGGCCAGCGGCACCGAACTTTTGCCCAACTCCGACCTCATCCCGCCCTTCCTGGAGAATCGATGACCACCCTGACCGCGCGAAAGCCAAAGCGCCGCCGCCGTATCGAGATGGACAAGTGGTGGGGTTTCCTGTGGGTCCTGCCGTCCCTCACCGCCGTCATGATTTTCGTGTACGGCTTCATTGGTTGGACGGCTCGGGTCTCGATGAGCGCCTGGAAAGGGCTGCTCCCCAACTACGAATTTGTCGGAGCCGACAACTATGTGGCGCTCAACAACGATCCACGCTTCGACATCGACATCCGCAACACCGCCATCTTTACCATCGTATTTGTCCTCGGGTGCCTGACTATCGGACTGCTGCTCGCCATCCTGCTCGACAAGGGCATCCGTGGTGAGGGCATCTACCGCACCCTTTTCCTTTTCCCCATGGCGATCTCCTACATCGTCACTGGCGTGGTGTGGCGATGGCTAATGAACCCTGCCCAAGGCGATCGCCTCAGTGGGTTAAACCTGCTCTTCGACAAACTCGGACTCGACTTTCTCATCAACACCTGGCACACCACCCCTGAGTGGGGCATCGCAGCCGTGGCGCTACCTGCGGTCTGGCAGATGTCTGGCTACACAATGGCGCTCTACCTCGCTGGCCTCCGAGCGGTGCCAGAAGGGCTGCGCGAGGCGGCTCGAGTCGATGGAGCAACCGAGTTTCAGATCTACCGCCTGGTGATCATGCCGCTGTTGCGACCAGTCACGCTGAGCGCAATCATCATCCTCGGCCACATGTCGCTCAAGGTCTTCGATCTCATCGTGGCCCTGGCCGGCAAACAGGTTGCACTGGATGTGCCGTCCACGTACATGTGGACCACGACCTTTGACGGCTACTTCTTCAACCGGGGCGCGGCAATCGGCATGGTGCTGCTCGCATCCGTTGCCGTTCTCGTCATTCCCTACCTCTGGTACACCCTTCGTCAGGAGCGAGACCTATGAGCGGAAACACACAGCACGATCGGGGCCGGGCCTGGCTCCACATTCCGCTCATCGCGATGGCAGCCTTCTACCTCCTTCCGATGTTCGTCATGCTCAACACAGGCTTCAAAAGCTTTGACGAAGTGTCACTCGCCACCATGTGGGATCTGCCACGTGGGCTCTCGTTCGACAACTTCACCGCCGCCTGGGATGTTCTGGCCCCGAACCTCTGGAACTCGATCAAGATTGTTATCCCCGCCGCCACGATCTCGAGCGTGCTTGGTTCGATAAATGGCTTTGTGCTCGCAAAGTGGAAGTTCAAAGGCGCAAACGTCCTATTCCCGGTCCTGCTTTTCGGCATGTTCATTCCGTACCAGGCGGTGTTGATTCCCCTGGTCGAGTTCATGTCCAAAATCGGGCTCGCGGGTTCAACGTGGGGACTCGTACTCGTGCATGTCGTCTACGGCATACCGATCACGACCCTGATCTTCCGCAACTACTACGCGACCATTCCCGAGACATTGCTCGAAGCAGCCAAGATCGACGGGGCTGGCATCTTCCAGACCTACTACCGGATCATGCTGCCGCTTGCCGTGCCGAGTTTTGTGGTCGTCTACATCTGGCAGTTCACGTCAGCGTGGAACGACTTCCTGTTCGCTGTTGTCCTCACCGACAACGACTCGTGGCCCGTCACCGTGGCGCTCAACAACCTGGCAGGGTCTCAGATCATCGCCTGGAACGTGCAGATGGCAGCCTCGTTCATGGCGGCCGTTCCGACCTTGCTGATCTACATCTTCCTCGGCCGCTACTTCCTCAGTGGCATGATGTCCGGCGCCCTCAAAGAGTAAAATCAGAAAAGCAGCCGCTTCTGAGCCCGAAAATGGGTCAGAAAAGCGGCTGCTTTTCAATGCGCATTTGGAGGCGGAGCCGACCCAGAGGCCCAGTGCGATACTTTCGCCGACGGAGGAGGCGAATCGCAGCGAGCGTGACAGCTAGCCGCTCACCCGTTAGTAACGATAGTTCTCAGGCTTGTAAGGACCGTCGACGGGAATCCCGATGTAGTCGGATTGTTCCTGCGACAGCTTCGTGAGCTTGACGCCGAGGGCGTCAAGGTGGAGTCGGGCAACCTTCTCGTCGAGCAGTTTCGGCAACACGGTGACCGTCGTGCCGTAGGCCTCAGCGTTCTTGTGGAGCTCAATCTGGGCCAGCACCTGATTGGCGAAGCTCGCCGACATCACAAAGCTTGGGTGACCGGTGGCGTTGCCGAGGTTGAGCAAACGACCCTCAGAGAGGACGATGATCGAGTGGCCATCGGGGAATCGGAACTCGTCAACCTGTGGCTTGATGTTGATGCGTTGGATGTCGCTCTGGCGGAAGAGCCCGGCCATGTCGATCTCGTTGTCGAAGTGCCCGATGTTGCCAACAATGGCGCCTTGCTTCATCTTGCTCATCATCTCGGCGCTCAGGATGCCCTTGTTGCCGGTGGCGGTGATGAAGATGTCAGCCCGGTCGAGTACCCGCTCAATCGTGGTGACCTCGTAACCGTCCATTGCAGCCTGGAGGGCGCAAATTGGATCGATCTCGGTGATCACGACGCGTGCGCCCTGGCCACGGAGTGCCTCGGCGCAACCCTTGCCAACGTCGCCATAACCGAAGACGACACAGAGCTTGCCGCCGATCATGACGTCGGTGCCGCGGTTGATGCCGTCGAGGAGGCTGTGGCGGGTGCCGTATTTGTTGTCGAACTTCGACTTGGTGACGGCGTCGTTCACATTGATGGCGGGGAATCGGAGCTTGCCCGCTTCCATCATCTCGTACAGGCGATGCACACCAGTGGTGGTCTCTTCAGAAACGCCGCGGATGCCGGGAGCCATTTTGGTGAAGATCGTGTTGTCTTCGGCCTGGAGCTTCTTGAGCAGGTCGATAATGACGCCCCACTCTTCTGGGTCGTCTTCGGTCGCGTCTGGCACTTTGCCGTCAGCCTCGTAGTCGGCGCCGTTGTGCACCAGCATGGTGGCGTCGCCACCATCGTCGAGAATGAGATTGGGGCCGTCGTGGCCGGGCCAGCGGAGCGCCTGCTCGGTGCACCACCAGTATTCTTCGAGGGTCTCACCCTTCCAGGCGTAGACCGGGACACCGGCTGGGTTATCAGTCGTGCCTTCTGGACCGACGACAGCGGCCGCGGCCGCTTCGTCTTGGGTCGAGAAAATGTTGCAGCTGACCCAGCGAACCTTGGCGCCGAGGGCGGTCAGTGTTTCGATGAGGACCGCGGTCTGGATGGTCATGTGCAAGCTGCCCATGATGCGAGCGCCCGCAAGCGGCTGCTCGTCGTAGTATTCGGCGCGCAAGGCCATGAGGCCGGGCATTTCAACTTCGGCGAGCTCGATGAGCTTGCGGCCGTAACCGGCGAGGTCGATGTCGGCGACTTTGAAGTCGCCATCGGCGAGGGTCTGTGGGCGTGATGCCATTTTGATTCCTTTATGAACTGGGTGCGGAAAGGCTGAGGCCCGCTGGCCCACATCTGTTCAGCCCAGTCGACGAGCCTACCTGGGCAGGATGCCCAAGGGCGATCTATTGTCGTACCCATGGTCGATCTCACCGCAACGCTCCACTGGTCCGATACTGACGTCGAGGTCCACAAGGTGGTCGTCGGCCCCTATGAGAACAATGTGTTTGTTGTGCGCTGCACCGCAACCGGCGATGCGGTGATGCTTGACGCCGCGAATGAGCACGAGCTTCTACTTGAGCTCTGCGAGACGCTCGGTGTGCGCACGGTTCTGGAGACCCACGGCCACTGGGATCACATTCAAGCGGTCACCCAGGTCCGCAACGCGGGTTACGAGGTTGGCGTCACCGCGGCCGACGCCGCCATGCTGCCGAGCTACGACTACATCCTCGAGGACGACGCTCGCATCCAGGTTGGGCGTCTCTCGCTCGAAACGATTCTGACCCCTGGGCACACGCCTGGCTCGATGTGCTTCAAGCTTGTCGACAAGCCGTTGCTCTTTAGCGGCGACACACTCTTTCCTGGTGGCCCCGGTAATACAAAACCAGCAGACGCCGACTTCGACACGATCATCGAGTCGATCGACCGGCGCCTCTTTTCCTACGATCCCGACACCCTCGTTTTGCCTGGCCACGGCACTGACACGACGATTGGCGCCGAACGCCCGAGCTTGCAGGCCTGGGTCGATCGAGGCTGGTAGCTGCCGTTCCTCGCTTCGCTCGTCACTAAGCACCTTTTTCGCTGACGCGAAAAACGTGGGTCCGCAGGTGCTGCGCTCAGAAACGCGGGTGAGCTGCTTTCGCTGACGCGAAAAACGTGGGGCGCCTGCGGGTAGTGGCGGTGATTATGCCCAAAAACACCCCCGAAAAGCGGCCGCTTCTGGCGTCGAAAACACCCCCGAAAAGCGGCCGCTTTTGACGTCGGGTTAGGCTTTCATGGCTCCGTCGATTGGGATCGCCGCGCCGCTCAAGAAGCGAGCCTCGTCTGACAACAAGAAGTAGATCAGATCGGCCACTTCGCTTGGCTCGCCGTAGCGACCGAGCGGAATCGCCATCGAGATTGCGGCCCTCGCCTCTTCACGACCTCCCTCGCCCTTCATGCCGTCTTCGAGCGATCGCATCATCCGCGTGTCGATTGGCGATGGGCATACAGCGTTGCAGCGAATCCCGGCAGACGCTTGCTCCCGGGCGATGCTCTTCGTCAGACCGATCACCGCGTGTTTCGACGCGCTGTACGGCGCAAGATTCGCAGCGCCACTGATGCCAGCGACCGATGAGAGGTTCACGATCGAGCCGCCGCCAGCTTCAATCAGCAGAGGCACACACGCCTTCATACCGAGCCACACACCCTTGACATTCACGTTGATCACTGCGTCGAACATCTCGTTGGCGTATTCGACGATCGGGGCAATTGCGCCCTCGATACCCGCATTGTTGACCAAGCCATTGAGCCGGCCAAACCGGGCAACCGCCATGGCGACGGCTTCGTCCCAGTCGGTTTCGTTGGTCACATCGCCGGCAAACACCGCGACTGCATCGCCAAGTGAGCCAAGCTCGTCAAGCCCTGGACCGGGAAGGTCGAAGGCAACCACATTGTGGCCACCGGCGACGAGCTGACGAACAACGGCGCTGCCGATGCCACCACCAGCGCCGGAAACAAGAACGGTCTGAGTTATGGAGTCTGTCGCGGTCATCGGCCCACGTTAGAAGGCCAGCGCTGACTACTCCAGCCAGTCTTTGAGATCTTCGATTGCGGCCAAGGGACCAGGGTCGATACCGCGAGACGCAGCCATCTCTAGAGTGACGATGTCGCCCATCATGATGAGGTCGAATAGCTGAGCGATTGGCCCATCGCCCTCGGCCTGCACCGTGAGGATGTCGTTCATTGCTGAACGGGTGCGCTGATCGACATATTCGAATCGGCGAGCAGTCTGCGGATGCTCCCACTCATGGCGCAGATGCACCTGGGAGAACAAGCCGGCCTGCCCAGGAATCTGCTCGCTCCAGCCAACAAGCTCGTTGTGGCATAACTCGGGCATTGCCGCCCAGAATGCAGGCGACTTCACGTTGTGGTTGACCGCCATCTTCCATCGCCTGGCCGCCGTCGTGCCGATCGCGCCACCACCGTAGATGAGGGGAACACTGGTTCCGAGCGCCTCGGCGATCTGCGTTGCCTGGCTATCGCTGGCCATCAACTGGTCACGCCGAATCTTTAGTTGCTCGACCGCCTCGGCGAGCCACACTCGTGCTCCAGGGAAAAGACCGAGCTGCTCGAGCGCAAGCATCGGCGGCACCGAGAGCGCGCCGAGTGAGGCACGGGGCATCGGGCCAGCACCAATGACAGGAAGCACGGGCCCGTGCGCTCGACGAGTGAGGTCTTCGAGCTCACCACCAGCGGTAACAGAGACAAGCGACGCGCCAGCTTCGACCGCCGCTTCAAGCGACTCAAGCGTTTCTTCGGTTGTTCCCGATGCCGAGATAGCAATCACGAGCGATGACGGGCCAACCCAAGATGGGGGGAGATAGCCGCCGTACACCACGATCGGCAACGACGAGAACGGTCGAGCCGACGCAGCAGCGACATCGCCCCCGAATCCGCTATCGCCCATTCCGAGAATGAGTACGTGCTCAATACGTTCGGGGTCAGGCAGACCGCTGATCACATCGATGCCATCAAGCACCGCCTGAATCTGCTCGGGCATGTTGAGCGTTGCCTCGCGCATCGCGAGTGTGTCGATTGGTGTGGTCATGTTTTAGTTTCCTGAGCCGGCCAGCGCAACGAGGCGCTTGACTTCAGCATCATCGAGAGATGTGGCTTCGTCGACCAACATCACGGGGATGTTCTGATCGATGCGATAGCTCAGCTTGAGGCGGGGGTTCACGAGGACCGATTCGCTCTCGACATAGACCAGGGAGCCCTTGTCTTGAGGGCAGGCCAGGATGCTGAGTAGTTTGGGGTCGAGCGTCATACGTTTCTCCAGAATAGATCAACGCAGCGTAACGCTCTAGTGGCGACGTGTCAGGCTCTGCTCAGATGTTTCCGACGGTGCATCGCCACAGCATGCCGTGCCCATCGACGCGACAAGATCCAGACATTGCCCCGACATAGACGACGTCGCCCTGACCAAGAACGATTGGGTCGACGGTGTCGCGAGCGACAATGGTGAATTCGCCACTCGTCACCAGCAGAATTTCGGGCCCGGCGGGCGTAAACCGGTAGCCGGAAGCGTCGGTCACTCTGGTGAGCGAGAACTCTGGGACTGGCGACGCAAATGTATGAATTGGGCCATCTGGCCGCTGAACTGGGGGGCTCCCGGGAGCACAGTTCACCACGGCGATGAGTTCCTCAACGTCGACGTGTTTCGGTGTAAGACCGCATCGGATCACGTTGTCGCTATTGGCCATGAGTTCAACCCCAACCCCTTTGAGGTACGAGTGAACATTGCCAGGCCCGAGGAACAAGGCCTCGCCTGGTTCCAACACGACGTGATGCAGTAGAAGCGCAACGATGACACCAGCGTCGCTGCCATACAGGGCATGCATCGGCTCTACCCAGGCAAGATCAGCGCTGTATTCCCCCGGCTCGGCCATGCGGACACTGCGCCGAAGGGCGGCGACGAGCTCGACCCTTGGCTGGTCGTCGAGCCGAAGCAGCCAACTGAGCACATCTCGAATGACCTGCTCGTCGTCGTCGGCGACAGCCAATCTGGCCCGAAGCGGGTCGAGACCAGGGTCGGCAAGTGACTGAAAGAGTTGGCGGGTCTCGGCCAAAGTGCGAAAACCACATTTCGCTTCAAAGCGGGTGAGCGCACAAATGAGCTCAGGCTTGTGGTTTGCATCGCGATAGGTCCGCTCTCTGGCGTCTCGCGGGATACCAGCCACTTCTTCTCGGGCGAAACCAGCCTTTGCCTGTTCGAGTGAGGGATGGGCTTGGATCGACAGCGGTTCGGCGGCAGCCAACACTTTGGCCAGGAATGGCAGTTGACCAAATCGGTGTGCAACGGCCATTCCGAGCATCTGGTCGGGCGAGCGCTCGATGGACTCGTCAAGCGGTTCGCCTGTCGACCTCACCAGGCTTGAGCCAAGCGGGTGCGCCCCCATCCAGAGCTCTGCTTCGGGCTGATCGGCCCGCGGTCGACCCTGGATTGTGGCGATGGCCTCGAAATCACCCCATGCGTTATTGCGAATTATCAGGTCGAGGCGTTCGATCACGATGAGCTAACTACCGGCCATGATCGACTGCACTTCGGCGACTCGTCTCGCCACCTCGGCCTCATTGGCGGCCTCAAGGTTGAGTCGGAGGAGCGGTTCGGTATTTGAGGCTCGGAGGTTGAACCACCATTCACCTAGGTCGACGGTGAGTCCATCGAGTCGGTCTTGGGCCGCATCGCTGTAATGGACAGCAACGGCCTCGATTACGGCATCGGCGTCGGCGACCGTAGTGTTGATCTCGCCCGAGGCGCGGTAGGGATTGAGCGGATCGAGTAGCTCCGAGAGTGGAACCGACGCTCGCGAGAGCTGCTCAAGAATCATGACGGCAGCGATGATGCCCGAATCGGCTCGCCAGTTGTCCCGGAAATAGTAGTGAGCCGAATGCTCGCCGCCGAAGATCGCTCCGCTCTCAGCCATGACCTGTTTGATGTATGAGTGGCCAACCCGCGAACGGATCGGGGTTCCACCGAATTCTTTGATTGTCTCGGGAACCGACTTTGAGCAGATCAGATTGTGGATGACTGATTCACCCGGATTGTCGGTGAGAATCGCCCGAGCAAGCAGGGCTGTGGTCAGCGAGCCAGAGACCGGTTGTGCCTTTTCGTCGACGAGGAACACGCGATCGGCGTCACCGTCGAAGGCGAGGCCGATGTCGGCGCCGGTTTCGAGCACCCTGGCCTGAAGGTCACGAAGGTTGTCGGTGTTGAGCGGATCGGCTGGGTGGTTCGGGAACGTGCCGTCGAGCTCAGGAAACAGGATCTCGACCTCATACGGCAGACCCTCAAAAATCGCAGGGACTACGAGCCCGCCCATGCCATTCGCGGTATCGGCGATGACCTTCAACGGACGAAGGCCGTCTCGGTTCATGAAGCCGTGTACATGCGTCGCGAAGCCGCTGAGGAGGTCGTCAGACCGGCGACTTCCCCGGGTTGAGGCATCGGCCGCGCCGCTGATCGCGACCGCTTTGATTTCGGCGAGCCCAGACTCTTGACCAATCGGGGACGCACTCGAGAGGCACATCTTGATGCCGTTGTAACCAGCCGGATTGTGCGAAGCGGTAAACATTGCCCCCGGACAGCTAAGCGAGCCAGAAGCGAAGTACATCAGGTCGGTTGAGGCGAGGCCAATATCGAGTACATCGAGTCCTTGGCTCTGCACACCATCGGCAAAGGCGTCAACCAGCTCGGGGCCAGACGGTCGCATGTCTCGACCGATAACAACCTGGGTGGCAGATGGTTCGGCTTGGCGTACGAAGGCGGCAAACCCGACGCCGAGGGCACGGCACGTGTCGGCATCGATCTGATCAGGGTAGGTGCCTCGAATATCGTAGGCCTTCACGATCAGATCAAGATCTCGCACGTTAGTTCTCCTGGGGACTGGAAGGCTCTGTAGATGGCTCCGCCTCATCTACACGTTCGGTCAGGATAGCCAGCTGTTGAGGATTGGGCATGTAGAACCCCTTACCAGCCGCACGCCGAACAATCAGTAGATCTTGCAACAACTTCAAAGTGTCGCCGATGAGTCTGACCGACGAAGCCTGACGATTCTCGACCGCAACGGGGACTTCGCTCAGCGAGAGTCGGTCTTGTTCACTGATAAGGAAGATCTCGACGTCAAAGGCAAAACCATCGATTTGGCAGCGTTCGAAAATGACGCGTCCGATGTCGCCCCGAAACCCCTTGAGGCCGCATTGGGTGTCGCGAAAGTGCCCAAGCAGAACCAGGTGCGTGAGCCAGTTGACCATCCGGCCGCCGAGCTCGCGAACCCGCCGAGCCTTCACCAACGTGGTCGTTTCTTCATGGCGACGGCTTCCTGCGACCACGTCCCAACCCATCTCGAGTTCGTAGAGCACCTGAAGCACCGTGTCGGGCGGGTAGGCCAGGTCGGCATCGGTGAATACAACTGATCGTCCCGTGGCCGCAATGACGCCAGCCCGAACCGCAGCGCCCTTGCCACGGTTTTTGGGCTGAGCAAGAACGGTTGCTCCCGCAGCCCTCGCCAGCTCAACAGTGTTGTCTGACGATCCGTCGTCGACGACAAGTATCTCGACATCTTCCCGACCAAGCACCGGCTCAATGGTCGCCAATAACTCACCAACAGTTTGGGCGATTCGTTCGCCCTCGTTATACGCGGGGACGACAACCGTCAGCCGGTGGGGAGCGTCGACCGGCGGGCGCCGCCTGCGCTCCCCCATCTCACGCCTAACCACTTTGAACAGAATCAGCCGATAGGCGGTCCACCGCACCGCCGCAGCAAGGGCGATAGCGATGACCTTCACGAAGTCGAGATTGAAGTCGAGCGCATTGCCGATGATGACAGTCCCGATGTCGACGAGGCCAGCAATCGCGGCAGTGAGGGCGAACAGGCTCGGTTGCCTGACCCACCGAGCGGCCTTCTCGGCGCGGAACGTGAGGAACCGGTTACCGACGTAGGCCAGTAGAGCTGCGAGTGCGAGCCCTAGAATGTCAGCTCTGACGAGGCCCCGATCGGCGAGCATCCGAAAGACAAAGAAGTCAACCGCCGTGGCGATTACTCCGACGAGGGCGAAGAGCCGGAGCCGACTTCTCATGGCCTATCGGGTTCAGGCGTATCGGGTTCAGGCGGTTCGCCCAGAAGCGACTCGATCGCGGCGTCGCTCATTTCGATGTCGTCGCCAAGTGCATCACCGTCGACGGCAGGCTCGTCGACTGTGGTCTCGCCGATCGCAGGCTCGCCGGGCGAAGGTTCGACCGCTGGCGTACTGGCTGCGGGCGTATCAGGTGGACTCGTCAGATCGTCCCACAACATCTCGGCTTCTGCCTCGGTTGGCTCGGACCAAGCGTCATCAAGAGGCAGAGCGTCATCAAGTTCTGCGCGATCAAGTTCTTCAGGGTCAAGCGGAGCAGCCGCAAGCGCGGGTGCGAGCTGACGGCGGCGATCGGATCGAGCCATGGCGACTAAGGCAGCGATGCCAAGCAATGTGGCGAGCATCCCGAGCCAATCCCAAAGGGACCGGTCGTAGCTGAGCTTCACATTTGTCTCGGTTGGCACGACAACCATCAGGTTTGGACCGGCCCGCCATGGACCGTCCGCGCCATCGGCATTCCAATTCGGGAAGTACGAGATCTTCACGAGCACTGGTTTGCCGATCTCGTCGACAGAGAATGAGATCGAGTCAGTGCCGACCCGAATGTCGCTGACCGCGGCCGGATCGATCGGTGCTCCATCGTCTTCGGATAGCTCGGTCACTGCGGCCCATTCGGCTGGTCCTGACTCAGCAGGAAGTGCCTTGTAGGTGTCTGCGTTGTTGTAGAACTTGACGGCTTCAGACAACCAACCCGCATCGAAACGATCTTCCACCTGTGGATCGGTTTCTTCAAGACCGGCAGCGATGATCGGCTCGGTATCGAGGCCGACGACGAGCTGGGACTTGGTGACCTCGAAGATGACCCACGGCTCGACGGTTTCGAGCTCGGTGAGTTGGTCAGATCCTCTTGCCGCCGCGATCGCGGTGTCGGTCTGCGCCATGTAGTAGCGCACGCCGGTGGTTTGCAGTTGGCTCACTCCAAGCTCAATGTCGAAGCCTTCATAGGGAAGGCTTCTCTGGGCTCGAGATGGTTCCTCAGAGAGCACGCTCTGATTGAGGAAGTGGAATGGAGTGCTAGACGAGGACTCGAAGTAGAGGCCCTCCATTGAGCCAATACAGCCATCTGTCCAGAAAGGCAGCAGCATAAGTGCCATCGGAGTGCCGTAACGGTCGAGTTCGCTGTTGTATTCCCACATCGCCCGACCGCACCCGTTGTCGGCGCCGATTTCGCCCATCACCGTGATGACGTCGCTGTACTCGCGATACGAGGTTTTCTCTTCGTAGCCCGAGTAGTTCCAGCTCGACCAGCCAGGGATTGGGCTGCCCTTTTGGTTGGTGAGCCCCATCCAGCTGTAGGAACCGTCGACATTAACCGAACCAAGAGGCATGGTGCGAAGGGGGATGCTGATGCCAATGAGCGTGGCAATTAGCGCAATTCCGGTCGCGGCAGCCATCCAGCCTTGGTGGGGCGATTCAAACTTCTCCGAGAGGGCTACGCCGACGAACCGAACGACGTAGGCAATGCCGAGGGCAGCCACCACGTACACCGAGAGATAGAAGAACGGAAGCAAACGAGCGTTCCAAAGTCGGCCGTGCGGCAGATTGAGCACGCCGGCCGCCGACAGCATCGCCATTAACGAAAAGAGCATCCCGATGCGATCGCGCATCGCAACCGAAAACACGGCCCCGATAACAGCGACCGGAATTGCAATCTTCATTGGCGTGGTGAGAAGCGCGGGAACCGTGTCTTGGAGGCGTTCCCAGCCCATGTCGTTGAAGTACTTCGATTGGGCATAGAACGGCACGAGCCAAATGAACGACAACAACGCCGAGACCGGGCCAACGACGAGAAGCCAGAGCGCTCGAGATCGTACCGTCGGCTCGGCGGCGAAGATCGCTCCGGCGACGATGAGACAGCTCAGTCCACCGGAAAGAAGAAGGCCGGAGAACTCCCAGGCGGATAGCCACACCGCCACAAACATCGTGACGGCAAACCCAAGGATCCAGAGTCGGGGGGTGTTGTTGTCGAGGAAGATGAGGATGACGACAGCGACGACGCAGAAAATGAGTGGGATGACGTGGTTGAGCGCGACCATCGCCAACACAATGGCGGCCACGGCTCGGTGCGAGTCGGTTTCCATTCCTCTCGCCACTAGGCCGATCGCAAGCAGAGCGAATGCGAGGCTGATTGAGAAGGCGAACTCGCCTGCAAGCGTCGACAGTATGTTGCCGCCGTAGATCGTGAAGTTCGTGTCGAAAAGGAACACGGTGGCGGCGAGCGCGACGAGCGCCGGTACTGGCTCGATTGACCCTGCGAGCTTGGCCATTGCCCAGGCCGTCAGGGGTATCGCCACAACCCCAAGCACGCTCACCAACTTGAATGCAATCCCATACGGCACAGGGACCAGGCCAATAGCGAGAAGCAAGGCCGCGACCAGAATCAGCAACCGGAATCGTTTCGCCCTTATTGCAACGAGCAAGCCGAGCCCGAGGACCGTGGCACCGCACACAATGCCAAGCGCGGTGGGGAGCCCTGCGTTGACCAGAATGATCAGGAGCGACGGCACGACCATGTAGAAGTGGTAGGCAGGAAATCCTGCGTACCAGTCAGGCGTCCATCCGGTCAGCCGAAGATTCGGGAGCAGGTGGTCGCGCATGAAAGCCGGCCCCCACACGTGCGCTCCCATGTCGCCGCCCGCAGGCGTTGAGTCACTGAAGATAAGCGACGGTTGCAGCTGAAGGAACACGTAAATCGAGCATGCGACCGCGACGGCGAGACTCACAAGCTGGAGGGGCGAGCCGAACGCCCGCTCTTTGAGCGTAAGAGGTGAAGACATGAAGGCCCAATGGTGGCACCAAAGACGCCAACAGAGGCGTCATTGCCCTAATTAGTTGTTGCGGTCAGCGACGACGGCCGCTGTGCTCGCCGACCTGCGCCAACGCGGTCGCCAACTCGATCGACTCACCGGCCAGCGACCATGTCCGAGTGTCGCACGTTTGACACGAGTGCATGACAAGGTCACGCCCGTCGACCACGATGGCGATCGACACGACTTCTTTCACACAGGTTGGACAACTGATTGATTGGGTCTCGCTCATGGTTTGGCCTCCACTGGACACGAATTAGTCCGTTCCCATCGGCCGACGTGAGGAAAACACGCACCTCGGAAGGCAATTTGAGCCAAGCGACCCAGTCCGACGGGTCCTCGCGTGGTCGTTCGATAAGATCGCCGCATGATCTATGGCATTATCGGACTCGGCGTCGCTGTCGTCCTGCTGTTGGCGCTTGTGTTGCGTCAGCGACGGGCCATCACCAACTTGAACCTGCAACTAGAGAATCAGACCGAGCAGTTGACCGCCGATCTAGAATCCAGCGGCGCCGAAGCGAGTCACCTTGCCGAACAGCTCGATGATGCGCGCCGTGCTACCGACGATGCGGTTGCGAGCAATGTTCAGCTCCTCGAGGCCACAGAGGCATCCGCTGCGACCCAAGCCGAACTGCGCCAGGCCGCAGAGCACGAATCAAAAACCCTTGTTGACCGAATCGCCCAGCTTGAGGGCGTTGTTCGCCACGATCCGCCTGCGCCAGGCCAGGCCGAAACACTATGGCAACTTGAGCTCGGCCGTAGCGAACGCACTTGGCGCCATAGCGTAGCAACCCTTCCCGATGCAGATAGCCCGTTCATGGCGACTGACAATCCGCTGCGCCTCGCGGTCGAGATCGAGGCGGCGGCGCTGCGAGAAGAGGTCGGCGCGTTTATCTCCGTTCGCTGGGACGCAGGCAAAGTCGAAGACCCCGCTCGATCCCATCTGATCTTGCGCGTTGCTCAGGAACTACTCGCAGAGGCTTCTCGCGATCCTGAACCGCTCGAACTTGTCGCAACAACGGGTGCAGCCGACGCATCGGGAAGGCGCGCCATCGACTTTGCACTTGTTGCTCCCGATGACAACGATCGCTCCGTCAGCATTGAACCGCCGTCGCTACAGAGCGATGTTATTGACGTGAGCACACAGACCGGACTCGTCATCAGCGTGCGATAGTCGCCAGGGAACGCCTTGCCAAGACGCGTTTCAGGACTCGACCATCAGCACAACGAAGCCCGCAGCGTTGAAGCCGAGATGAAACATGATCGGCAGGCCAAGGCGGCCCGTCTTCACAGCAAACCATGCCGCGAGTAGGCCAACTACAAGTAAGCCTGGAAACTGCAGTGGTTGCAGATGTACGACCGCGAACACGAGCCCTGAGATGAGAATCGCAGGTGCAACACCAAGGCTGCGTTGGATCGAACGAAGCAGAATACCTCGGAAGAAGAACTCTTCAGCTAGCGGGGCCATGATGACTACGGCGAACGCCAAAATTCCCCAGTCGAACGCTCCGCTCATTGGATCGGCGAGCTTCTTCGCTTCAGCCGAGGGGTCGCCGTCAACGAACTGGGCGATGACGAAGTACAGCCCTCGGATCAGAACAAGTTGGGTCACGACGCCTGCCACAATTCCGATTGGCACATCGGATGCTTTGAACCGTAGGCCGAAGTCTTTGACAGCACCTGCACCTTTTTGGGCCGCCGAATACCAAGGACCGGCGAGGTAGACGATCCACAGCGCGGGCTGGATTGCTATTAAGTCCACCGCGCTTCGCTCCTCTGGGAGCTCTCCCCCGTAACGCGCGCTGACATAGATCACCGAGACGACAACCGGTGCGATGAATGCTGCGAACAGCCAGATCACTGCGTCTTTCGGGCCCCACGACACACGGTGGGCCACAACTTCATGGGCCGCAGCCGGTGTGGTGATCATCGCCCGCTCTCTGTCTGCATCAGCCCTACGACGACCACTGACACGCCTCTCGGTACGGAATAGTCGAACACCCCGAGACGTTATCGACCATGACGTACTTATCGGCGGCATCGCCCCGACCATCGAACGCGACTCACGCAGCCTAGGATTACACGCATGTCAGATTCAGACCCCACTCCTCCACCACCGCCGCCAGGACGAAACCCACGCATTCCCGGCAGCGGCGACGGCGGTTGGCCAAAGTGGTCCATGTGGATCCTCTTTGCCGTCGTTCTCGTCCTTATTGGCGTTGGCACAAGCATTAACGACGGCAGCGTCAACAAACTCGAGTATTCAGTATTTAAAGAAATGGTCGCCGACCGCGACGTCAAGACCATGACCTATGACAACACCACTGCGGTAATCACTGGCGAACTCACCAGTGGCGCCGAGTACGAAGTCACTGGTCCAAGCCCCCTACCTGACGCCGATCAGGTCTTCTTTGACGACAATAATCTGATCGTCGAATACGACACGCCGACAAGCAACATCTTCCTGAGCCTCGGCGGCATCTTTTTACCTTTCCTGATCATCCTCGGCATCTTCTGGTGGTTGGCACGACGCCAGCAGTCGCAAATGGGCGGCATCATGTCAATCGGCCGATCGAAGGCGAAGACCTACTCGGCCGAAACTCCCGGCACGACCTTCGCTGATGTTGCTGGTTACGAATCGGTCAAGCTCGAGATCACCGAGGTCGTCGACTTCTTGAAAAACCCAGACAAGTTCGCCGACATCGGCGCACGAATTCCTAAGGGCATACTCCTCGTTGGTCCTCCCGGAACCGGCAAGACCCTCATTGCCAGGGCCGTCGCTGGTGAGGCCGGAGTTCCCTTCTTCTCCGTTACCGGATCAGACTTCATGGAGATGTTCGTCGGCGTCGGCGCGAGCCGAGTCCGAGACCTCTTCGCCGAGGCTCGCAAGGTTGGACGAGCCATAATCTTTGTTGACGAAATCGATTCAATCGGACGTAAGCGTGGCTCCGGCCTCGGTGGCGGTCACGATGAACGTGAGCAGACCCTTAACCAGATGCTCTCTGAAATGGACGGCTTCGAGGCAACAGAGGGCATCGTCATGATGGCCGCCACGAACCGACCAGACATTCTCGATACCGCCTTGCTCCGACCAGGCCGCTTCGACCGCCAAGTCGTCGTGCCACTCCCCGAACTCGGCGATCGCAAGAAGATCCTCGAAGTTCACATCAAGCACAAGCGCATCGAAGACTCCGTTGATGTCGGCCTTATCGCCAGAGGCACCCCAGGCATGTCGGGTGCCGACCTCGCCAATCTCGTAAACGAAGCAGCGCTCTATGCCGTGCGCAACGGAGCAAGCTCAATCGGCGCCGAGCACTTTGACATGGCCCGTGACCGGGTCATCATGGGCGTGAAGCGAGATTCCCTCGTGATGACAGAGTCCGAACGCGAGCTCACCGCATACCACGAGGCAGGACACGCACTCATGGCGGCCGTTCTCCCTGACTACGACCCGCTGCACAAGGTCACGATTATCCCAACTGGGATGGCCCTTGGCGTCACCATGACGCTGCCAGAGAACGACCGTCATTCAATGCGACGGACCGAAGCCGAGAACATGATCGTTATGGCGCTCGGCGGCAGAAACGCCGAACAGCTTGTCTTCGACGTTGTCTCCTCTGGCGCCGCCAACGACCTCCAACAGGCCACCAATATCGCACGACGAATGGTGACCGACTGGGGCATGAGCGACAAGGTCGGACCAATGTCGTTCAGCGACAGCGGGCCGATGTTCATGGGCGACGACATGATGGGCGGCAAGGACTACTCGCAAGAGACCGCCCGGGTTCTCGACGAGGAGACGCAACGGATTCTGCTTGAGTCCGAAGACCGTTGTCGTCGATTGCTCACTGAGCATCGCAAGGCGCTTAACCTCATTGCAAGGGGTCTTCTCGAACACGAGACCCTGTCGGGGGCCGAGGTCAATCGCCTCATCTCCCTTGCTGACACTGCGCCACCGACGCCATCACCGACAGCTCAGTTGGAGTCCGACACCGACGAATCAACTGACACTGTGACGGTGACTGATTCGGCGACAGAAGCAGAAGTTGAGGCAGAAGCAGAAGCAGCCTCAGTCAACGACGGAGCAGCTACCTGAGCGAGCGGACGTAACGAATAGTGGCGTGGACCCGAAGGGGTGCCACGCCACTATTCGTTTTGATGTCGGTGCGAGCTCATTGCTCGCTCAAGTTCTCCGTCAGGAATCGGGCCGAAGTACGAGTCGCTCACGACTCCGTCGTGACCAACTACGAGCGTGGTTGGCACGCCATCGATCTTGTACCGCTTGTGCAGTGATGAGTCGATTGACACTTCGACATTCTGAACCGCAATGCTCTCCGACGCGAATCCGGCGACTTGGTCCCACACTGAAGCGCAGCCGGCACAGCTTGACGAGGTGAACACGACGACGAGTTGGTCAGAATTTGGAGAAGCGAAGTCGTCGCGGTCGACCTGACCAGGGGCTCGATACGACGGTGCAGTCGGCGGCTCAGGTCGCCGTCGTTGCAACAGCAAAGCGACGACGACGGCGACGCCGGAGAGTCCGATCAAGAGAATGATCTGGGCGGTTGTCATGCCCGAACCCTACAGTCAACCGCCAAGCAGCGGCACCCTGCTCGCCCGGTAGGCGGGCAGGCTTGCCGCCGCAACGGTGCCGAAACTTACCACTGCGACAAGGGTCAGGAGTGACCCAACCGGGATGGTAACTCCGTCGACGAGATCGTTCGGCAGCACAGCAATCGCAGCCATGGCGAACGCACCGCCGACAAGTAAGCCAACCGGAGTACCGACAGCACAGATATAGAGCGCCTCCAACCGGACTGAGCGACGAAGTTGACGTCGACTCATTCCCACGATGCGCTGGAGTCGCAGTTCCGAAGTCCGCTCTGCGATCGACAACCCCATGGTGTTTGCCACCCCAAAGAGCGCCACAACGAGAGTTAGCCCGAGCAGAAGATTCGCGAGCAGGATGAGCTGGTCGATCTGAGTCGTCGCGTTGGCGCTGAACGCAGATCGGTCAGTCGCCGTCGCCCCGGGGTACTGGCGAACAATACCCTCAGCCTCGGCGGCGCTCGGCCCCACAAGGTAGAGGACTTCGGTTTCGCCACCGTCGGCGGCGGCAACGACACCGACCACCACGGCGCCGCGTCCGAACTCATCAACGAGGGCAACCTCTACTCGTTCACGAGTCTCAGCCGACTCGACAGCGACAATTACGTTCGCCGCGAGCGAGTCGTCAAGGGCCTCTCGGAAGGTCGACTTGAGCGATGCGCCAACTGTGCTGACGATCACAATGACCGCAACCCCAAGCATGATCGCGCCAGCCGTTGCACCCGTCCGTTTTGCGTTTGATCCAGCGGACCTGGTCGCCATCTGACTAGCGACGCTTGGCCGCCGAAGGCGAGCGAACAACCGGGACACAAAGGTGAGGTACGAACCAAGGGCACGCGTCGTTGAGGTAGTTTCGGCGCCGTCAAGACGGAGCAGGGCGAGCGGCGACGTTCGTCCCGCCAGAATCGCCGGTCCGAGGGCGGCGAGCATCGTGACACCAACCCCGAGCGCAAAGGCAGCGAGCACCGTCCGGACGCCGACGATGGTGCCAGTCTCGGGGAAGCCGCCGATTGCCGTAAACATCGCTTCGATTCCCTCGGCCAGGCCAATGCCAACGGCCAGACCGAGCAATGAGGCGACAACACCGAGTGTGAGTGCCTCGAGCGCGACCGAGCGGACCAACTGACCGTTTCCGATCCCAATCGCTCGTAGCAGACCGAACTCCTTGTTCCGCTGGCTTACGACAACAGCAAATGTGTTGTAGATCACGAAGACGCTGACAACGCAAGCGATGGCTGCGAACCCGAGCAAAACATTTCCCAGAAGTCCGATGATGGTGTTGAACGGATCTTGAAAGTCGGCGGCGACAACGTCTCGGGTGACCGCTTCAACGCCCACTGGAAGCAAGGGTTCAAGCGATGCGAGCACCGAGTCGACGTCGCTCGGTGTGGCTGCGACAAGGTCGATCGAATCGAACAGTTGCATCTCGTACACCGACTGAGCAGTAGCAAGATCGAAGAGTACGAACTCGGCTCCAGCTACCCCCTCTGTGTCAGCGATACCGACGAGGGTGAATTCTCGAAGGCCCCCGATCGTTGCGAGAGTGACGGGACTGCCGAGGGTGGCCCCGAGATCGCCGGCATACTCTCGTGAGATCGCAACCTCGCTTTCGCCCAATGGCGCTGAACCTTCGCCAAGCCAGAGCACCGCATTGGCCTCGCCCGACCACGAGAACGACTTGATCGGTGGTCCAGCCAATAGCAACTGTTCGCCATTGGCATCGAGCCCGACAACCGAGTTGTCGTCGGCCTCGACCGATGGGGTCGCCTCCACAACGTCATCAAGCGAACGAAGTACCGACAAGAGCTCAACATCAAGCAGCGGCTCGTCGCCAATCGCCCGCACTTGTACGTCGATGCCTTCGGTTGACCCAACGGCAATACCCTCGAAGGTCTCAGTGAGACTGTCGGCCACTACGAATGAGGCCACAACAAAGCCGACTCCGATCGAGATCGCGCAGAACATCATGATGAGGCGCGACGGCTTCTGCCGCAATGAACGCCAGGCGAGTGTCAATAGAGGAAAACGGGTCATCAGCGCATCCCTTTCATCTGGGCGAGGATCGCGTCAACCGTCGGCTCGAAGAGCTCATCGACGATCTCACCGTCAGCGAGGAAGAGAACTCGATCGGCGAATGCTGCCGCAACAGGATCGTGCGTGACCATCGCGACCGTTTGATTCCATTGGCTAGTAGCCGTGCGGAGCAGTCCGAGGATTTCGGTAGACGAGTGGGTATCGAGAGCACCCGTTGGCTCATCAGCGAAAATCAGTTCGGGGCGACTGGCAAGTGCTCGGGCGACGGCGACACGCTGCTGTTGACCGCCGGAGAGTTGGGAGGGGCGGTGCCGAAGTCGGTCTTCCAAACCGGTGGAGCGGACCACGAGGTCAATCCAGTCCTTGTCTCCCCGTCGACCAGCCAGATCTATAGGAAGGTAGATGTTCTCTTCGGCAGTCAATACCGGGAGCAGGTTGAACGACTGGAAGATGAATCCGAGGCGGTCACGTCGGAGTCGGGTAAGAGCCTTCTCGGACAGTGTCGAGAGCTCGCAGTCACCGATCCAGGCCTCTCCGCTCGTCAGCCGGTCAAGGCCGGCCATCGTCTGCAGCAGGGTCGACTTGCCGGAGCCGGATGGCCCCATGATCGCCGTCAGTTTGCCCGTCTCGAATGACACCGAGACGTCACGCAAGGCGGCGACTTGGGTCGCTCCTGCACCGTATGTTTTGCTGGCGCTTCGGGCGAAGGCCGCAGCTAATGGTGGGGCAAGAATGGTCATTTGCTTCTCCTGTAATGGTTGTAAGGACCGTTGAGGAGAACATATGGGAACCCGCTGCGAGGCGAATCGGGCCGAGGTGCCATCGAGCGTCATCCCTAGGGATGATCCACTCCAAGCGCAGGTCGTTACTCGACGAGCCCAGATTGATACGCCACGACAACCGCCTGAGTTCGATCTCGTACACCGAGCTTCGAGAGCACACGGCCAACGTGGGTCTTGACTGTTGTTGGCGAGACGAAGAGCACAGCGCCGATCTCGGCGTTTGATCGGCCAGCCGCCATCTCGGTCAATACCTCTGTCTCGCGTTCGGTCAGTTCGGCGAGGCCAGGGTGCACGGCGCCTCTCGGCCGCCGCATGTGTTGGGCAATGACGGTCCTGGTGACTGCGGGCGAGAGAAGGGCGTCGCCCTCATGAACGACTCTGATCGCATTCGCGAGGTCGTCGGGCGGCGTGTCTTTCAGCAAGAACCCGGACGCACCATTCTCGAGAGCCGCAAAGATGTACTCGTCAAGATTGAAGGTCGTGAGAATGATCACCTTAGGCGCATTCTTCTCGGCGGTAATCAGCCGCGTCGCTTCGACGCCATCCATCAGCGGCATTCGGATGTCCATCAGCACAACGTCTGGCTTGGCCCGCTCCATGAGATCGACGGCTTCCGCTCCGTTTGTGGCCTCTCCTACGATCGTAAGATCGTGCTCGGCCTCCAGAATCATTCGAAAGCCTGAGCGCAGCAGTGCCTGATCATCAACAATGGCAACCCGAATCATGCGACCCGCTCCCCTATCGGCAGCTTGATTGCAACCTCGAAGCCGCCAACTGGCCGGGGGCCAGACGAGATCGAACCGCCAAGCAGATCGACTCTTTCCCTCATTCCTTGCAGCCCGTGCCCTTCACCATCGCCAAGCTCATCGGGCGTGCCTCGGCCGTCATCGGCGACCTCGATCTTCAGTTCACCGTTCATCTCTGCGATCGACACCGCAACCGTGCTGCCGCGACCACTGTGTTTCAGCGAATTCGTGAGTGACTCTTGCAGGAGGCGATAACCAGAAACGAGAATAGGAAGCGGCAACCCAGTGGGGACCCGGATCTCGGTGTTGATCGTGAGGCCCGCCTCCTCCATCAGGTGAATCAATTGATCGATGTCATCTAGCGATTGAGTTGGTGTCCACTCAGGATCGTCTCCTGTTCGCAACGCGCCGACGACCTCACGCATCTCATCAAGTGCCAGACGTGCCGATTGCTCAATCAGCTGAAGATATTCGACAACCGTCTCGGGGTCACGAACCCGCTGTGCCGCTGCTGCCTGCACAACGACAACGGACAGGTTGTGCGCAACGACATCGTGCAAGTCACGCGCCAGCCTGTTCCGTTCTTCGAGTCGATGTCGTTGGCCGTCAGCGACACGTCGTCGCTCGGCTTCGTCGAGAATTTCATTCGTTGCGAGCGCAAGCGATTCTTGACTCGCGACGTAGCGGCCGAAGATGACGGCGAAGGCCGCATAGAAGCCGACCACGGGGACAGCAAGAAACGGTGCCGAGCCAATCGCGAAACCAAAGAGGGTCCAGGCGGTCAAAATCACAGCAGATTGCGTGGCTCTCCGCCGACCGACCGCACCGCCGTAGTAGCCCGCGCCCGCGATTAGGACGGTCGAGGCGAGCATCGTGTCGCGAAATCCAATTGTCCAGATGACCATCTGCAAGACGGTGGCGATCTCAAGTAACCGGACCGGCCAACGACGACGGAAAATCAGTAGTCCCGCGCTGGCGAAAAGCAGGGCAAACCCGGCAACGCTTCCCGGAGTCGTCGATGCTCCAAACGAACTACTGCTGCCGTCGGCGGACAACGCAGTAAGCAATGTGGTGAGGCCAACCGCAATCGCCAGTGCGATATCTTGCGCCATCGCGCTGCTCTGACGCACACGTTCGAGAATGGGTTGGAGGCCACGCATGTAGAGGACTCTAGGTTGTGGCGACTCGTGTAGCGTCCTCCAAAAGGAGGATTTGCCCGCTCAGTTGGCGTGGGCGACGATCGGAATGCCCTCGATGAGCTGACGTCCGACGCCAGGGTCTACCACCGAGCCAACGGCCGTGATAGGCAAGTCGGACTCGACCAGCACGACTGCGCTCGACGAGACGGGCACGAGCTCGATGAGTGCACGCCCTCCCTCTGGCACCGACACTCGGATGGGCTCGACAATGCCTCCCGCAACGATGAGGCGGACCTCGACTAAGGCACCGGCCGGAGCCGAAACAACCACGATCGAGCGACCCCCATCGAGCGTTTGCATCTCAGGGATGATCCAGCGGTTGGACAGGGTGGCGAATCCTCGGCTTGACGTGACCCCGATAGTGGGATCTGGTTGCACCGGGGGTGCAAGCGCAGGATCGCTGAGGCGCTCCAGAAGTAGCGCATCTGACTCGGCCTGGCCCTCAGCGACTGGGTCCACTTCGATTGGCTCATCGTCACCAGTCGCTGACTCGGCGGCATCGCCGCCGGCACCGATCAGCGACTTGTCGACTTCAGGAGTCAGCTGCCACCGCTCGGCAACGATGGGGACACCGTTAGTAGAAATCGCACGCACACCGAGCTCGTACGACACCGGCAACGGATAGGTCGAGAGCGCATCGCCAAGGTCGAAATGGAGCACGCGGCCTGGTTGCACGGTGAGTTCGATTGGCACCAGGCCATACGATGCCCGGTCAGACGGTACAAGTGGTTCAAGCTCGAGATCGACTTGGGCAATCTCGGCGCTCGGGTTGTAAATCTCGATCACGTTGTCGCCGCCGATTTGAAGCCGGCCAGCAGGAAAATGCCATGTCGTCGCTGGCGTCGCAACGCCGAGTCCTAGCGTCGCCCCCACCGGACCGAGTTGTCCGTCGAAGGTTTGCAGGCGCTCGACCGCGAGACGGCCACCCTGGACCGTGGTAATGGTGGTTGCCACAAGCTGTTCACGAGATACGAACTCTCCGACATCGATGATGAGCACCGATTGGGCCGGCACGACGGCCCGGTCAAGCTCGCCCGGCTCTCGAGTGCGGGCCTCGGTCTGGAACGTCGCGGTGAACACCACGTCGCTGCTAAACGGGTTGAGGAGGGCGATGTAGTTGTGAGCATCACGGCTGGTGGCGCCGGATGCCAGATACCACGTATCGGAGAGGTCAGTGTGGCATGGCCCAGACGGCGAACCGTAGGCAGTAACGACCTGGTGCCCGACAACCGCTGCGCCACCGACAATGTCGACGACGGCGCCCGCAACCACAGATTGGCTTAGCTCGCTGAGCACCACTGTCTCGCTCGTAAACGCAGCCACTTCTATTCGTAGTGCAGGGCCAGGACCAGCGTCAGTAAGCACGGCTACTTCTGCGGACACGATGGTTTCGCCCGTGTTGGTCACGGTGACTTGATGATCGGCAAACCCCGCAGGAGCGCTGGAGCCAACCGGGCAATACCAGACCGCTGACTGACGAGCCGGATCGACAAGTTGGGGCGAAGCAACAGGCGCAGCAACGGTTTGCGGCTCACGATCAGATGCGATCGACGTGCGGTCGTAAGCAGTGGCGCCGAGAATGATCGCCAACAACACTGCGATGGTCGACCAGCGGATCATTTGATGTCCTTACGACGTTGTCGCGCGATTTGGAGGCCAACAAATACGAGGCCAGCTTGCCCACCGAGTAGTGCCCTGCGAACCCAGTCTCCCTTGCGACTCATGGTGATTGTTCCTTCGCCACCGTGCTGGATAACGATATTGCCACCCAATCCTTCAGCAAGCTCGGTGCGAGCGCCTTCGATAGCCCAGCCGTCAGCGTCGGTCGCGACCACCACCAGACGGTCAGCGGGAACGGTTCCTTCCCAACGCCCACCGGCGGTGACCGTGAGCGGTACTCGCGGCGCCGACGCAAGGTCGACGGCAACGATGTCAAGCACCGATCCGCCAATCGGTGCTTCAGCTACGTCGAGCGCCACGGCCGGACCATTGCTCGACACGTTACGGAAAACGAGGAGGGGCGGCGTGCCGCTGACCCGCCGAAGGTCGAGTTGGGACATCAACGCATTTTCAATCGCGGCGCCGCCAGATACTGCCGGTGCGACGAACGGAGGTGGTGCCAACTGCGGCACGATAATTACAAGGTCGATGCCATAGGCAGACAAGAGGCGACCAAGGCGAGCCGTATCGCCGCTGGCCGCAAGGTCGAGCAGTTCGCCGATGTGTGCGGACTCGCCGTAGCCAGCAGGCACCCAACGTCGCGTCACATCGAGCGACAGATTGTCTGAAACCGCGTACGAAATGCCTGAAGGCGAGGTCGCAGTATCGATTGGCATCACGCCGGGGTCACCGATGAAGAGCGCGCGAACCGTGCCGTCAACGTCGTTGTTAAGCGGAGCGATTGAGCTGGCGTAGCCGTTGACTGGCATCTCCCATCGACCGTTTAAGGCTGACCCGAGGCCGAGCAGTACCGAGGCGACAACGCCGACAGATCCCGCGATGGCAACACCCTGACGCCAGCCAAATCGAAAGGCCGCCAGATCGGACTCAACTGACCGCACCGCTACTCCAACGGCCATGGCAAGACCGGCGGCAGCAATAGCGAGCATGAGTTCTGGCGCGGGAAGCGAGAACGCCAGCCACCCGCGTCGCTCAACCCAAATTGCGAGGAAGGAAGCGGTCGCCACAATCCACCCGAACGCGCCAGCGTCAAAACGATGGGCCCGACCAACGACGAGCGCGACCCCAGCGGCGACCAGGAGGCCGATCGCAAGTGTTGACGGCTCTGCAGGGCCGGGAGCGAACCGAACGAGGTCGGCCATCGAATCAAACGAAGCGTACGGCGATCGTGGTCCGGCGAGCCATGACCAGCTGCCTTTGGCCAAGATGTCGTATGACCAGGGAATGTGCAGGGCGGCGGGAGCGACAAGCGACACAATGCCCGCAACAGCCAGGCGGGGTCCGCCAGCCGGTCGAGCCAACAAAACCGAGGTGAGGACGCCGATGACACAAAGGCCAACCGCGAGGATGACGATTGCGGGCACGAAGGTCGAAATCAGGGCGACCAGCAGGCCCCATCGTACAAGCCGAACCGACACCGTTCGAGGGACGACGCCGGCACCAGCGGTGTCATCATGCGACCCGAAAGGCTCCAGGCCTTGTACCCGCAATAGCGAACCGAGAAGGAACGGGGCCGAGGCCCACACCACAAGCGCATCCCAGCGACCGTTTCCCATCATGGTGGGCACGAGCGGAGTGCAGAGATAGAGCAGCGTTGACACGCCGGCCGCCCGGTAGCTTCCGAACGGTCTCACGAGTCGCCACATGCCGAACAGCCCGCCGATTAGTGGGCCAACAACAAGCACAAGTTGTAGCAACCGGTCGCTGCCAAGTAGCAGTGTTTTCAGCGCCGCAAGGACAATCAGCGCCGTTGGCGCGTTGCCGGTGCCACCAAGCCCGGCGCTTCGCCACCCTCCCCACCATTCGCTGACGAGGTCGCCGACCGGCCCAACTTCAGGGAACATACCGACGGCGCCAATCGGTCGGGTGAGCAAGTGGCGGCTTCCGAACAGGAGCAAGCCAGCTGTGGCCATCAGCAGCAAGAGACCGTCTCTGACAATTCCCGCATCGTCATCATCGAGGGAGCTGCGAACCGATCCAAAGAAACCGAGTAACCGGCCCTGTGATCCGCCGAGCTGGGTTCTCACAAACGAGGACAGCCGGGCGGAGCCGCCCACTTGCAACGCCCTGATTTCACGGTCGGGGACTTGTCTGACCGCCGCCAGCTTTGCCCGCCGTTCCCGAATATCGCCGAGTCGTGTCGCGTTCCACATAATTGCGCCAAACGCATCAGCCGACTGCCGACGCCTTCCCGCAAGTAACGAGTAGACGCCTTCGATCAGCAATAAAAGCAGTGCAAAAGGCAATGTTCGCACGAGCGACATCTTCGAACTCGTAATCGCAAGCGTGCGAAGACGTCCTCGGCTGAGCGCTCGTCGGCGGTCGTTGATTGTGGCGTCTTTCAATTCCTCGGCTGCGTGACGAGCGATTGCCGAGGGAACGACCAAGACGCGGGCGCCAGCGACATGGGCCCGCCAACAAAAGTCGAGGTCGTCGCCGAAATCAGACTGGACAGGATCGAATCCATTAAGGGCGCGAAACAGGTCGGCCCGAACGAGCTGGACTGCCGACGGAATGACAAAAACGTCGCGGACTACGTCGTACTGCTCCTGGTCGAAGTCGCCTGGTTCGATGAGATCGACCTGTGCGCCAAACTGATCGGAACCCATACCAACCTGGTGGAGACGACGTCGGTCGTCCCAGTCAACGATCTTTGGCCCGACAATGCCCGCGTTTGAGCGGAATACCTCTTCGACCATGACCGAAAGCGCATGCGACTCGAGCGAAATGTCGTCGTGGCAGAACAGAAGGAACTTTGCCCCCGACACGAGCTGTAGCGCCTGGTCAGCGGCGGCAGCACGCCCTGGGTTGTTGGTCAACCGATGAACAAAGGCATCGGGAGCGATCGACGCAACTCGGTCTGCGATCGGTTGCTCGCTTCCCGCATCGATGACGAGCAAAGACAGCTCGTCGTAGTCCTGATCGATGAGCGACGTCAGACACTCCTCAAAACGTTCCGAAGGGTTCGTGGATACAACAACGGCGACAACCGATGGTGCGGACCCTCCTTCTGGAGCGAGCGCGTCGGTCGCCAGAAGATCGGACAAATCATCGGCGCTGATCTCATCAGCAGCTGGTGCTGCGTCTTCGGTCTCGGGCTGTGGCGGTGTTCCCATAACGAAGGCCACAGACTACCCCGCTCGTGTCCCGAGTGTTGGCAGGGTGCACTCCGGATTATGGCATCGCCGGTCCAACGATGATCCCCGACAAATCCGTCTCTGAGGGGTAGCCTCGACAGCTTGTAGAGCATCGCCAATGTTCAGTCACGCGGAGTAGTTGATGAAGGCGCTTGTCACCGGAGCCGCAGGGTTCGTAGGACCTCATCTTGCAAATCACCTTCACGAAGAAGGCGACGAGGCAGTCCTTGTCGACCGCCAACTTGGCCCCGACTTGCTCGACTTCCAAGGCTGGCTCGACCTGTTCGAGACCCACACGCCCGATGTGGTGTATCACCTGGCTGGCTGGAGCGACGTCGGTGCGTCATGGAAGAACCCGCTCGCCGTCTTTCAAATCAACGCGCAAGGAACACAACATGTCCTTGAGGCGGCACGAGCCATGGGCGTCACCCGCACAATTCTCGTCTCGAGCGCCGATGTCTACGGCGTTGTTCGCCCTGACGAACTCCCTCTCACAGAGCAATCGACCGTCAAGCCACGTTCTCCGTACGGCATGAGCAAAGAATCGGCCGAGGCCGTCGCTCGACAAGCCCACCTCGGTTGGGGTCAAGAGGTTGTCATCGCTCGGCCGTTCAACCACCTCGGGCGAGGACAAGGACCCGGCTTCGTCGCTCCGGCCTTTGCGGCTCAGATTGCGGCCTGCGAAGTCGCAGGCGGCGGTTCTCTCGGTCATGGCGATCTGTCAACCAGGCGCGATCTGACCGATGTACGAGATGTGGTCAGGGCGTACCGTCTCTTGGCCGAACGAGGCCAAAGTGGCGAGGTATACAACATCTGTACTGGCGTTGACGTCGCCATTTCTGATGTCCTCGCACGACTCATCGAACAGGCGACTGTTCCTATCGAGACCTACGTCGATGAGACGCTGATTCGCCCAATCGACCTGCCGGTTCACCGTGGCAGCGCACTCAAGCTGCGAGCCGCAACCGGATGGGCACCTTCATTTTCACTGCGCCAAACGTTGACTGAAGTACTCGACGATGCACGAGCTCGAGCCAACGAGACCTAGCGGCGAGAGCGCATCCACTCCCTTCGTCTTCGTCGTTTGACGCAAGAATCACACTACATTTGTCCACCGACTCATCAATTTTGGAGAAACCATGGCCCGCAGAGCGCTGATCACCGGACTGACCGGACAAGACGGTTCCTACTTGGCAGAGCTGCTGCTCGAGAAGGGCTACGAAGTCGCTGGCATGGTCCGCCGGTCAAGCACACTCAACTTTGAGCGGATTGCGCACATCCAAGACGACATCGAGATCGTCCAGGGCGATCTCCTCGATGAGATGTCGCTCATCGACGTCGTTCGCACCACGAAGCCAGACGAGGTCTACAACCTCGCGGCGCAGTCGTTTGTCGCCACCTCGTTCCAGCAGGCAGTGCTGACCGGTGAGATCACCGCCCTCGGTGCAACCCGGCTCCTTAACGCCATTCGTGAGGTCGATGCCGATGTGCGCTTCTACCAAGCGTCATCGTCGGAGATGTTCGGCAAGGTGCTCGAAGTGCCACAGACCGAAGACACTCCCTTTTACCCACGTAGCCCCTATGGAGTGGCCAAGGTCTACGCCCACTGGATCACGGTCAACTATCGGGAAAGCTACAATATGCACGCGACCAGCGGCATCTTGTTCAATCACGAAAGCCCCCGCCGCGGCCTCGAGTTCGTGACCCGCAAGATCACCAACCACGTCGCCAAGATCAAGCTGGGTCTTACCAACGAACTTCGCCTCGGCACCATGGATGCGCAACGCGACTGGGGATTCGCAGGCGACTACGTCGAGGCGATGTGGCTCATGCTCCAGCAGGAGACGGCAGAAGACTTCGTCATTGCGACCGGCGAGACTCACTCGGTCGAGGACTTCTGCGAGATGGCATTCTCACATGTCGACCTCAACTGGCAAGACTACGTCGTGCAGGACGAGCGCTTCATGCGGCCGGCCGAGGTCGACCTCCTGATTGGCACCCCAGAGAAGGCAAAGCAACAACTCGGCTGGGAGCCAAAGACGACCTTCCCCGAGCTCGTCGCGATGATGGTCGAGTCCGACCTCGAACTCGTGGCGCGCCAGAACGCAGCACGTTAACAACCTCGTGACCGGACCAATCGTTGTGCTCTGCGGTGGGGTCGGGGCGGCCCGTCTGCTACGCGGTCTCGTGCAAGTTGTGCCTGCCGAACGCCTTATCGCAATCGTGAATGTGGCTGACGACATGGTGCTTCATGGCTTGTCGATCTCGCCCGACCTCGACACGATCACCTACACGCTGGCTGGCGAGGTCAGCCAAGAACGCGGTTGGGGTCTCGAGGGCGAATCGTGGCAGGCCATGGACATGCTCACGCGCTATGGGGGCGTCGACTGGTTCAGCCTTGGCGACCGCGATCTTGGTACCCACCTTTACCGCACTCAGCGGCTCCACGAGGGTGCGACCCTGGCCGATGTTACCGGCGAGATCGCAGCCGCCTGGAAGCTACCGCTGACCATGATTCCGGTGAGCAACGACCGCATTGCCACCATCATGTCAACTAAAGACTACGGCGATCTTAGTTTCCAGGAGTACTTCGTACGGCATCAGCACAGTGTTCCTGTCACGTCGGTTCGGTTCGACGGAGCCCGCAACGCCGTAGCGGCTCCTGGCGTGCTCGAGGCGCTACGTGACGCCGAACGCATCATCATTGCGCCATCGAATCCTGTGGTCTCGATCGATCCTGTTCTCGCCGTTCATGGTGTGCGTGAGATCCTCATAGAACGACGGGCCGACGTTGTCGCCGTGTCACCCATTGTCGGCGGCAAGGCCTTAAAGGGACCAGCCGATCGACTACTCCGCGAGCTTGGCCGAGAATCATCCGTCGTCGGAGTCGCCGAGTGGTACGCCGATATCACTGGCAGCTTGTTGATTGACTCGCAGGACGAGGCACACGCCCAAGCAGTGCGCGACCTCGGTCTCGCCTGCCACGTGCTTCCGACTGTCATGACGACAGCAGAAGACGCGGCGAGGCTCGCCAAAGAGTGCCTCTAGTCTTGCCTCTACGCGTCGAGCGGTTCGTCGTCTTCACGACGGCGAGTTGACACCATCAAGAACCAGCCGATCGCCATCAGCGCAATGCCAAGACCAATCATGAGCCTCGTCGTTGAACCAGTGAACGCCAACGTCGTTGTCCGCCCGTTTGATGACACACCAGTCGAGGTCCCGCCCCCCGAGGTGCCCGAACCGGATACGTTCGAGCCCGCTCCCTTGCCCGTCAGACCGACGGACACATTCGCAAGGTCGCAGACGTAGCGCGACGCACATTCGAGTGAACCGTCGACGATCGTCAGCACGGCTGTCTTGTTCGTTGCTTTGTCGAAGTCGCTATCCAGCGCATCATCACGACCCCGGTTGGCCTTTGGCGTGACTGACCGGCCATCGGTGGGGACCACTTCGATCCGATAGGTGCCGTTGAGCAACGGACCAAAGTAATAACGACCGTTCTCGTCCGACACTGCGGTTCTCGACACAGGAACAATTGGCCGCCCGTCAGCGCCGACAGGCCAGCCCGCGTCCCACTCGCCGCCGTGTACTGGCAACAGAATTACCGTTACACCAGAAAGCAGAGGTTCGTTCGGATCTTGGATGCCATCGAGGTCGAGATCGTCCCACACAACTCCGCCGATTGATGACCCTTCGATCTCGGTGGTAGTCGGGCCCTCGTCACCCGCTCCCGGCACCGAGCCGACAGTTGTCGCTGCCACCGCGGAAACACCATTAAACAAACCTGAGCCGCGCACTTCGGCACTGTTAGTGAGAATCTGCGTCTTGGCGTAGACAGTGAATTCGACGGTCACCCATCCTGCTTCGCCGCGAGCCAACACGTCGGTGCCGGCCAATAGCTCACTGGTGGCTCCGAAGACCAACGATGGATTCGGGGTGAGGTTATTGCTCGTCGCAACTACATTCACACCGAGCAACTCGCCGAGCTGGGCGCCGTCATCGGTGACCTGCACATTCGTAATTGGCTGATTTGAATCGTTTCGCAGCGAGATCGTGTAGCGAATCGTGATTGAACCGTTGTTGTTGATTGTGTAGCCCTCAACAGCCTTGGCTCCGACAATAACCGCCTTGAATGGCGGAACGACCTTGGTTGGAGTTGCTTCGTCGCCGAAGCCGTCCCCGCCCGGATCAGGGTCGTTTCCATTCGTCGACTCGTCAGTAGTGTCGGTACCGGTTGTACTGCCAACAGATGTCGCGACCGCCTGGTTGAGCGTGGTGCCACCTTCAGGGATCCACGTGAGCGTCATCAACACCAAACCGGTAGCGCCAACCGCGAGAGTGTCAGTTCCGGCCAGCATCGTTTGATTGGCGAGACCGTTGTAGCCAGGATTGACAACGAAGCTGCCTGAGGTGATTGACTCAACCGTCACATCGGCACCAAAGGCAGTCAGATCATCGCTGAGCTGGACAGAGTTCACCGGTTCGTTGCCAAGGTTTTCCACCGTGAATCGGAAGGTCGCAGTGAAGGAACCGTCAGCGTTGTCGGTTATTGCACCCTCGACGGCCTTGGCCGATGCGGTCTCGGCGCGAAGCGGAATCGCCTTAGTCACAATGGTTGACGTCGATGGTGCGCCGCTGCCGCTGACTGAGCCGGTAGCCGTACTAGTCGCCGTGTTGCTGATCGGGTCGGCCGAAACTGGCACAAAGCGAACCGCATAGCGGATCTGACCCGATTCGCCGACGGCAAGAGACGTGGTACCGGCGAGAAGGTTCTGATCGCCAGCCCCATTGAATGACCCGTTGATCGCGAAGGTCGATGATGCGGTTCCGCTGAGCGAGAAGCCTCCTGGGTAGTTAGATGCCAAATCATCGGTGACCTGAACCCCATCGAGGCGCTCGTTGCCTGTATTGGCGATCGTGATGACATAGTTCGTCGTAAACGTGCCGTCGCCGTTGTCGACGAGTGAGCCGACCGTCTTCGTCGTCGAGGTTGTCGCGACGAGCGTGAACGGTCCGGTTGGCGTCGGACCAACAACATTTGTCGGATCGGTCGGGTCGGTACCAACGGTCGAGGTGAAGGTCGTCGAGGTGCCGGTGAGCTCCCCGATACCGCTGCCGGTGGCGATATTGTCGATTGACGCCGATGAAACTGGGGTGAAGGTGACGGTGAACGACACGCTGCCGCTGGCCCCGACGACGAGGTCGTCAGTCCCATTCAAAAGGTCAGTATCTGTGCCACCATCGAATCCGGCGTTGACGGCGAAGTCGCTTGAAGCGAGGTCGCCGACGACATACCCAATTGGGTAGTTGGTCGAGAGTTGGTCGGTTAGCTGGAGCGACTCAAGTGTCTCGGTGCCGGTATTGGCGATGGCGACCGTATAGCGAACCGTCATCGAGCCATCACCGTTGTCGACTACCGAATCGACCGACTTTGCTGCCGCGCCAGCAGTTACCACCGAAAGCGGCGGTGACATTGTGTCGCTGCTCTCCACTGGTGAACCGTTGCCGTCTGGGTCGGGATTGGTGCCGTCGACCGAGGAGTCAGCCGTTGTGGTTCCTGTGATCGAGCCGGTTGCGCTGGCAACAACAGTGTTGGCAACGGGGCCCGTTGACGTTGGAGTGAACCGAATCGACACGATGATTGAACCGGTCTGACCGACAGTCAGCAAATCGCTGCCATCGAGCAAGTCGGTGTCGCTGTTTCCGTTGAAGCCGGAGTTCACCGAGAAGATGTCGGACGAAAGCTCATCAATCGTGAAGCCAGCCGGGAAGTTGACAGAGAAGTCCTCGACAACTTGCACACTGTCGAGATCTTCATTGGCGTATCCGACGACAGTGATCGCATAACGGATGCTGAAGCTGCCGTCGCCATGATCAGTCGTTGACGAGTATGCCTTCGCAACACCGATGGTCGGTGACAACGCAGGCATAACGCTGGTCGGGTCTCCTTCGCCGGCACCGCCTGGATCTCCGTCGCCATCGGGATCGGGATCGAGGCCGTCATCAGATGAGTCGGTCAACGTGTCACCGGTTGTTGCTCCGGTGCCCGAGGCAATCGCCTGGTTGAGCACCAGCACCGAATCAGGAGTAAACGAGACGACAAGCGCAACTGTATGACTCGAGCCTGGGGCGAGCGTGTCGGCACCAGTCAGAAGGTCTTGGTCACTGTCGCCGTTGAAGCCGGGGTTCACGCCCAAGGTCAGAGAATTGAGCGAACCGATGGTGTATCCGCCAGTGAACTGATCGATCAGCGCATCGGTGAGTTGGACACCGTCTATAAACTCAGAACCGAGGTTCTCCATAGTAAAGGTGAATGAAGCGGTGAACGTTCCGTCGCCATTGTCGATGAGTGAGTCCAGGTTCTTTGCGGCGCCGAGTGCCGAGTTTGGCTCAACTGGCCCGGTTGGGGTTGGCCCGATCGGGTTTGTCGAATCGAGAGGATCGGTGCCAACCGTTGTCGGCACGGAGATCGGCGAGTTCGATGCAAAGCCGGTACCGGTGAACACTCCCTGGTTGTCGATAGAAGCGGTCGATGCAGGAACGAACGTGACGTCAAAGCTAACAATGCCCTGCTGCCCGATGGCGAGGGAATCGGTGCCGACGAGGAGGTCCTGGTCAGTGAAGCCATTGAAGGCTGTATTGACACTCAGGGTCGGCGAGGACAGGTTCGTCACTGAGTATCCGGCCGGGTAGTTCGTGGCCAGGTCGTCGGCGATCTGAACCACTTCGAGCGCCTCGTCACCATCATTTGCGATAGTGATTGCGTATGACGTGGTGAATGTGCCGTTGAGATTGTCAACGAGGTCACTCACCGCTTTCGCCGCAGCACCAGATGGAGTGGTGACAATTGGGTTGGTGTCGACCGAGGCTGGAGTCGATGCCAGGACACCAGATGCGCGGCCTGTTCCTGATGCGATTGCTTGGTTCGTGATCGGGTCGGTCGATCCGGGCACGAAGGTCACTTCGAAACTGACGCTCGCAGTGCCACCCACCACAAGGGAGTCAGTTCCTGACAGGAGAGCCTGGTCGCCGTTTCCGTTAAAGCCGTTGTTCACGGTAAGCGTCGAGGCCAAATTGGTCACCACATAGCCAACTGGGAAGTTGGTCACGAGATCGTCAGTGATCTGGAATGAGTCGAGCATCTCGTTGCCGGTATTGGTCACCGCAATGTCGTAGGCGACCGTGAAGGTGCCGTCGCCGTTGTTGGCCGCTGAGGACACCGACTTTGTAGCGCCAACCGATGGCACGACGGGAATGGTTGGCGTTGGCGTCGGCCCGACTGGGTTCGCTGGATCCAACGGATCTGCACCAAGAGTCGTCGGCACCGAGACGCCAGAGCCGCTTACGACGCCGGTGCCGTCAAGAACGGCCTGGTTATCGATTGCTGCCGACGATGTCGGAACGAACGTGACGTCAAAGGTGACTGAACCTGCGGCACCGACGATGAGCGAGTCGCTCCCGTCGAGCAGGTCGAGGTCGGTATCGCCGTCGAAACCGGAGTTGATGTTTAAGTCTGCTGAACTTAGATTCGAGACCACGTAGCCGGCCGGATAGTTCGTCGCCAGGTCGTCGGTGATCTGCACTCCGCTAAGGACCTCGTTGCCATTGTTTGCAACTCGAACCGTGTAGGCGGTGGTGAACGTGCCGTCACCATTGTCGGCCAAGTTGTCGACGGCTTTGGCCGCCGCGCCAGAAGGAACGACTGGAGGCGTCGTCGTGAACGTTGGACCAGATGGGTTTGAAGGATCCGTAGGGTCGACACCGACCGTCGAGTCGCCACTAGCAGGTGACCCTGAAACTGTGCCAACGCCGCCAACCGTTGCTTGGTTTGGAATCGCTGACACCGACGTTGGCACAAACATCACATCGAAGGTGACCGTGGCCTGCACGTTGATTGCAAGCGTGTCAGTGCCGGCGAGGAGACTGAGGTCGCTCGATCCAGTGAATGCTGGGTTTACCGCCAACGTCGGCGAGGCGAGGTTCGACACTGTGTAGCCAGCGGCGAAGTTGGCGCCAAGATCGTCGCTGATCTGCACGAGCTCAAGTTGTTCGTTCCCATCGTTGCTGATGGTGACGGTGTACGAGGCCGTGAAGCTACCGTCGCCATTGTCAACTAGCGGTGCTACCGACTTGGCCGCCGATGCCGCAGGGACGACCGGAATCGGTCCTGATGGCGTCGGGCCCCCAGGATTGGATGAATTCGTGGGGTCGACGCCAACGGTTGTCAAGACGCTGACCGGGGATCCCGATGCTGCGCCGGCGGCGGTGAATGTCGCCTCGTTGTCGATTGATGACGTCGAAGTCGGCAGGAACGTCACACTGAACGTGACCGACGCCTGTGCGCCGACCGCGAGCGTGTCAACCGCGCTCAGCAGCCCTGGCTCGGTGTCGCCGTTGAAGAGCGGATTGACGGTCAGCGTTCCTGATGCGAGGTTCGTGACGGTGAATCCTGCCGGGTAGTTACTCCCAAGATCGTCATTGATCTGAACCGATGTCAACGCTTCGTTGCCACCGTTGGCGATTGCGATGGTGTACAGAGTGGTAAACGTGCCGTCACCATTGTCGACGATCGGGCCAACCGATTTTGCGGCAGACGCCGATGATGTAATGCCGATGTCTCCCGTCGGAGTCGGGCCCGGTGGGTTTGCCGGATTCGTCGGGTCGGTACCAACAGTCGACAGGGCCGTCGTGGTGGTTCCCGACGCGGCGCCAATACCGGAGACTTCAGCCTGGTTGTCGATCGAGGCGAGGCTAGTTGGCGTGAACGTGACATCGAAGGCGACCGTGCCGAGGCCGCCGACAGCAAGCGTGTCGCCGCCGGTGAGGAGCTGTTGGTCTGCGCCGCCGTCGAAACCAGCGTTCACGGCAAGTGTCGCCGAGAGGAGGTTGGTGACTACGTAGCCAGCCGGATAGTTGGTTGCCAGGTCGTCAGTGATCTGCACCGAGTTCAGCGCTTCATTGCCGTCGTTCTCGATTGCCACCCGGTACGTCGTAGTGAACGTGCCGTCGTCATTGTCGACAAACGACGTCACTGCCTTGGCCGACTTGGCTGACGGCACAACGGGAATCGCTGGTGTCGGAGTCGGACCATTTGGGTTGTCCGAATTGGTTGGATTTGTGCCGACTGTCGTCAGAGCCGTCGCGGTTGTTGCACTGACATCGCCAAGACCAGACGCGACGCCCTGGTTCTCGATAGGACTTGCGCTTGTCGGCGTGAATGTTACATCGAACGCCACCGAACCTGTGGCCCCAACGGCCAGCGCGTCGGTTCCGGCCAGCAAGTTCTGGTCGGCGTCGCCGTCGAACGATCCGTTGAACGAAAGGTCGGCCGAGGCCAGGTTGCTTACAACGAATCCAGCCGGATAGTTAGTTGCCAGGTCGTCAGTGATCTGCACCGAAGACAGCGATTCGTTTCCGTCGTTCTCAATCGCAACGGTGTATGAAGTAGTGAACGTGCCGTCTCCGTTGTCGACCAGGCCGCTGACAGCCTTGGCCGAACCGAGGCTTGGTAGAACGGGAACGACACCTGTAGGGACCGTCGACGCAGAGTTAGCCGCCGTACCAGAAGCCGCGCCAGTGGCCGTCGTCGTGGCCTCATTGTCAATGGAAGCTGTAGACGTCGGCGTGAAGGTCACGTCGAAGCTGACCGACCCGCTGGCGCCGAACGCCAGTGAGTCAGTTCCTGCGAGCAATGCATTAACGGTGCCGCCATCGAAGAGGGGGTCAAGCGTCAGGGTTGCGGAGGTGAGGTTTGAGACGACATAGCCGGCAGGGAAATTTGTCGCCAGGTCATCGGCGATCTGGACTGAGGCCAGGGCTTCGTTGCCCGTGTTCGAGACCGAAACCGTGTAGCTCGCCGTGAACGTGCCATCACCATTGTCAGCAAGGCTGTTCAAGACCTTGCCGGTCGAGGAGCTTGGCACGAGCGGGATCGTCGGTGTTGGGGTTGGTCCGGTCGGGTTGGTCGGCTCGCTCGGATCGGTACCAACGGTTGTCAACGCACTCGTCGACGTGGCGGACGCCCGACCGACCCCAGAAGCCTGAGCCTGGTTGTCGATAGCCGACGTGCCCACCGGAACAAAGGTGACGTCAAAAGTGACTGACGCCGAGATCCCAACAGCAAGGGAATCCGTGCCATCGAGAAGGTTCTGGTTTGCGCTGCCATCGAACGAGGCATTGACCGTCAGGGTCGGCGACGTGAGACCGCTCACGCTGTAGCCAGCGGGGTAACCCGTGACGAGATCATCGGTGATCTGAACGGTGTCGAGAGTTTCGTTTCCATCGTTGATCATCGAGATCGAGTACGACGTGGTGAATGTGCCGTCGCCATTGTCAACAAACGAGGTCACCGCTTTGGCGGCCGCC
>RCMY010000384.1_pt1 | contig 41533 bp, 38 predicted proteins | sample 2041341 | NCBI WGS metagenome assembly RCMY01 (sample SAMN09708234, study PRJNA481090) | Marine sediment metagenome, whole genome shotgun sequencing project. | reverse complement strand
TTACTCATAACGTAAAGCAGTTATTGGGTCTAAAGCAGCTGCTTTTTTTGCAGGATACCATCCAAAAAAGATACCAGTTACAGCACAAACAGCAAAAGAAATCAGTATAGAATACAAGGCAACACTTGTGGGCCAATTTAAGAATTTTTCTATAAATATGGTTGATGCTAGTCCTAAAAGCACTCCTAAAATTCCACCAGTTATACTTATTAAAATAGCTTCAATTAAAAACTGCATTAATATATCTGCACCTTTTGCACCTACTGCCATACGTAAACCAATTTCTTTAGTTCGTTCTTTTACGGATACATACATGATATTCATAATACCAATACCACCAATTAATAACGAGATACTGGCAACAGCAACTAACAGGATAGTTAACATTTCTGAGGTAGAACTAAAGGTAGAAATCAATTCTTCCATAGAACGCACACTAAAATCATCATCTTCACCATCTAACAATTTATGTTCGATACGTAACATATTACTTATCTGTTCTACGGCAGCTGGTGCATCATCTTCACTAATTGACGATGCTATAATTTGGTTTAAGTAATCAATTGCTAGTATACGTTTTTGTACTGTGGTATATGGTGCAATCACAACATCATCTTGATCTTGCCCAAAGGTGTTTTCTCCTTTTACTTCTAATACGCCAATCACTGTAAACGGAATATTATTAAAACGAATCATTTGCCCCACAGGGTCTTGACCATCAGGAAACACATTATCTACGACGGTTTGCCCTATTACTGCTACTTTAGAAGCCGATTTAACCTCAGCATCCGTAAACATACTTCCACTTTGTAAGCCCACCACTTTAATCTTTAAGTAATCTGGGTTTACGCCATATATTGAAGAAGGCCAGTTGTTAGAGCCATTAATAATTTGTCCGTTACCATTAACTACAGGTGTGATGTAGCTAATTAAGTCAGATTGTGCTTTAATAGTTTCATAATTTGCAAGTGTTAAGGTTTGCACATCGCCACCACTACCTCTTGCTGGTCCTCTGCTGTCTGCACCAGGCTGTATGGTAATCATATTAGAACCCATAGCAGAAATTGTAGTACGAATACTCTCTTTAGAGCCTTCACCAATAGCTAACATTGCAATTACCGATGCCACACCTATTATAATGCCTAGCATCGTTAGCAAGGTTCTTGTTTTGTTAAGAACAATTGCTTTTGTTGCGATTTTAAATAAATTTAATAGTCTCATAATTAATCGTCTTGTTTAGGTAATTTAGCTAATTCTTCTGTTGCAGAAAGTACTTTATGATTCTTATAATCTTGAATAATGTTTCCATCTCTTAAAACAATAGTTCTGTTGCTAAATGCTGCAATATCAGGTTCATGTGTAACAAAAGTAATTGTAATACCTTGTTTATTTAAATCTTGAAACAAGGACATAATTTCATATGAAGTTCTTGTATCTAAGTTTCCTGTAGCTTCATCAGCCAATATCATTACTGGATTATTTACCAAAGATCTTGCTATAGCAACACGTTGTTGTTGTCCTCCAGAAAGTTCAGAAGGGGTATGATCCATTCTATCAGACAAACCAACCATTTCTAAGGCTTTAATAGCGCGAGTTCTTCGTTCTTCGGTAGATACTTTACTGTTATATATAAGTGGTAATTCTACATTTTCAAGGGCTGAAGTTCTAGCTAATAAGTTATAAGATTGGAAAATGAAGCCTATTTTTTCATTTCTTATCGTTGCCAATTGATTTCTACTTAAGTCCTTCATTTTTACACCATCAATCTCATAAGTTCCTGAAGTAGGTTGGTCTAAACAGCCTAAAATATTTAACAAGGTGCTTTTACCAGAACCACTAGATCCCATTATGGTTACAAATTCACCTTCTTTTATGGAGAATGAAATACCTCTTAGTGCATGCACCGTTTCGGTTCCCATGGTAAACTCGCGTTTTAAGTCTTGTATTTTTATTATTTCTTTACTCATGGCTGTTTACTTTTTTTTGTCTGATCCTGGTCTTTTTGGCATAAATGGACTTTCTGCTGTTCCACCTTGAGTGGCTTCAGATTTAGAAACGCCTTTTAAACTATATACTAATTTATCACCTTCAGAGATTCCACTTAAAATTTGAACATTTACACCATCACTAGCTCCTAAAGCCACTGTTTTTGGAGTAATAGCACCATTAGATTCTAATACCCAAAGTGTTTTATTATCTCTTGATCTTTCTGTGATATTTGTCTCTAATTGATGTTGCTGATTATATGCAGCAAATGTTTCTCTCTCTGGTTTAAAGTTGATGGCTTTAGCTTCTGCAGTTAACACATCCTTTAACTCTAAAGTGAAAATAGAAATGGTTGCTGTTAAACCTGGTTTTAATTTTAAATCTTCATTTTCTGCTTTAATTACAACCGTGTAAGTCACTACGTTTGAGGTTACTGTTGGATCCAAACGTACTTGTGTTACTTCACCATTAAAGGTTTCACCTATGTAGGCATCTACTGTAAACTCTACACGCTGTCCTTCTTTTACTTGTCCTATATCTGCTTCATCTACATCTGCTTCTACTTGCATTTCTTTTAAATCTTGAGCAATAGTAAATAAGGTTGGTGTGCTGTAACTTGCGGCAACAGTTTGTCCTTCATCAATATCTCTAGATAATACCACACCATCAATTGGCGAGTAAATGTTAGCGTAACCTAAATTTGTTCTTGCCGATTGTAAATCGGACAAACGTTGTGTTACGGTTCCTTTAGCCGTTTGATAGTTATAGTTGGCATCATCAAAATCTGACTTACTGATCACCTGATTATCATATAAGGTTTTCTGTCTGTCGTAAATAATTTTTGTATAATCTCTCTGGCTTACGGCATTATCATAAGCAGCTTGTGCTTGTGTAAGCGATGCTTGTAAATTGGTTTTATCCAATTCAGCAATAAGTTGTCCTTCTTTAACTACAGAGTTATAATCTACGTAAACTCTTTCTACAACTCCAGATACTTGGGTACCTACATCTACTTGATTTGTTGGCTCAATAGTTCCGGTTGCTGTAACCATTGTAGTTACATTTGCTTTTTTAGCTGCAACTGTTTGTGCTTCAATAATAACAGCATTATCACCTTTCATAAATGTATATGCTGCGATGGCAAGTATAACTAATACTATGCTACTTATAATAATTGTTTTTTTATTTTTCATGAGTATGTTGCTTATAATTTGATATCGTTTCCTTGGTAAAATTGTAATAATTGATGGTATAAAATATTTAAGTATTTAGCTTGTAAATAGTTTTGTTGCGCATTGGTATAAGTGTTTTGGCTAATCACCAAATCTGTTGTACTTAAAGCACCTAATTCGTATTTTTTCTGTGCTAGATTATAACTTTGTTCTGCTGCTATTTTTGAAGCTTCAGAAGCTAAAACTTGCTCTTGACTTGACAACGCATTTTGATAGGCAGTTTCAACTTTTTTATAAATGTCTTTTTCTGTTCTTTGTTTTTCAATTTGCGCTTTTTCAATATTAATGGTAGCAGTTTTTACTGCAGCTTTCGTTTGATTTCTATTAAAAATTGGAATGTTTAACGATAGTCCAAGTCTTTGATTAAAATTCACATCAAACTGGTCTGTAAATGTATTGTCATTTATACTGGTATATCCAGAACCGATACTTCCTGTTAAGGATAAGGATGGTAAATAACTTCCTTTTGCTATATCTAATTCTTTTTCATTGGCTAATATGCCAACATCACTAACTTTAAGCTCGGGCAAAAAATTCATAGCCTTGTAATAAATTTCAGCTTTGTCTGATTCTAGATAGGCTAAACCCATGTTTTCATCGATGGTTTCAATTTCAATATCTTGGGTTGGAGTAAGCTCTAGCAGTTGTTTGAGATCTATGATAAATTGTTGGTAATTATTCTTAGCAGTGATTACATCATATTGGTTGGAGGCTGCTTGACTTTGTGCTTCTGTATAGTCTTTTAATGTAGCTGTACCAGCATCTAATCGCGCTTTTACTCTTAATACTTCTTTTTCTGAAGCAGCTAAATTATTCTGCGCTATGGTAATACTTTCTTTACTATATAGGGTTTGTAAATAAATTTCTAACAAATTCAAAACAATATTATTTTTTTCCACTTCTTCTTGAAAAATACTTTGATCCAGCAAGAGTTTATTTTGTCTAATTTGGTTGTTTAATTGATTTCCTTGAAACAAGGTTACAGAGCTATTAATACCTGCATTTGTACTGTGAATTTGGTCCGTTTCAAAATCACTAGTAATTGGATCTATAGTATTTCCACTGGAAAAGTTTTGGGTAACGCTACCAAATAAATTTGGTAGTTTAGATGATTTCGCTTTACTATAATCTACTTCGGAAATATTCTTATTCAAAACGGCGTTTTTGACAACCAGATTATTTTCTAAAGCATAGGTAATACAATCGTCTAAAGACCATATTTTTGGTGTTAAATTATTAGAAGCTTCTTGTGCGAAAGAAAATTGCATAAACAAGAAACTTGCTATTAGGAGATATAATTTCATTTTTTTGGTGTTTTTAATTAACACTTCAAAGGTGAAACTATATACAATCTTAAAAAAAAGGAATAGACGTTTGGGGCGATTTACTATGCAGAAGGTCTTGTTTTATCGATGGAACTTTCTGATTAAATTATGGAAATCTTAATCTAAGTTATAATTAGTTTTATTTCCATTCCACACACATTTACTATATACGTCTAATTTTTTAAAAAAGTATAGTATGGCATTTGATTTGTATCCAAATATAAAAATCTCAGTAAAAACAATTATCTTCATACCATATAAAATCATTAACTAATCACACTACAACATGAGTAAGCATTCAACTAATTATTCTAGAAGGGAATTTGCCAAACTTTCAGCAATGGGGCTTGCAACTATTCCATTACTATCTTTTCAAAATGGATTAGAAAAAATGGTGTCATCAATGCCAGAACATCTTTCTGTGCATTTGTTTTCTAAACACCTACAATTTCTTAATTATAACGATATGTCTGCTGCTGCTGTAGAAATGGGTTTTGATGGTCTCGATTTAACAGTGCGACCAAAAGGGCATGTATTACCTGAAAATGTAATGGAGGATTTGCCCAGCGCTGTAGAAGCGATGAAAAAATATGGGCTAAGCCCAAAAATGATGTCGACAAATGTTTGGGATGCTCATAACACCGTGCAAAAGGCTGTATTAGAAACAGCAAGTGCCTTAGGTTTTACTAATTATCGCACCGATTGGTTAAAGTACCCAGAAAATAAGTCAATTACCGAAAGTCAAGCTTTATATGGAAAACAGGCAAAAGATTTGGAGATGGTTAATGAAAAGTTAGGACTTATTGGAGGATATCAAAATAATTCAGGCATGAATGTAGGAGCACCGGTATGGGATCTACTTTCAATTTTAGAATCAACGAATGGTAAGTATATGGGCAGCCAATATGATATTAGACATGCAGTAGTTGAAGGTGGAGAGTGCTGGGAGCTTGGATTAAGACGTATAAAATCTTTCATTAATTCTATTGTAATTAAGGATGTTAAATGGGGAGTTGTAGATGGAAAATGGCAGCCAATTAATGTTCCTTTAGGTGAAGGTATGGTAGATTTTAACCGTTATTTTTCTTTGCTTAAAAAATATCAAATCAACGTTCCTGTTTCGCTTCATATAGAGTATGATTTAGGTGGTGCAGAACAAGGACTTAATAAAATAACTATTGACAAAAAAGAGGTATTAACGCGAATTAAAAAAGACTTGGTTTATTTAAAAGAAGCTTGGAAAAAGGCTGAATAATCATTTAAAATGTATCGATTAGCAAGCAATCCACTATAACTGTGGCCTATTTATAACGTTAATTAAATGAATCTAAAGCTAGAATACCCCCTTAAAACAATTTAACGAATAATATTTTATTTGTATAAAATCATTAACTATTTTTGCCTCCTAATTTTTCGAATGTTATGCTTGTTTGGGGTTTATTTATTTTAGGAATTCTTATCTTTTTGGCTCTTGATTTAGGTGTTTTTAACCGTAATCCTCATATTATAAGCGTTAAAGAAGCTTCGTTTTGGACGAGCATATGGGTAACCATCTCGTTTTTGTTCTCGGGTGTTATTTATTGGTTATATAGTTCAGGTAATATCGATAACGTGGATGCATTAAAACCAATGGATGCCACTATTAAATATATTACCGGATATTTAATAGAGCTTTCTTTAAGTGTTGACAATATTTTTGTGATTGCTGTCATTTTCAGTTCCTTTCAAATTCCTCAAAAATACCAGCATAGGGTATTGTTTTGGGGTATTTTAGGTGCCATTGTTTTTAGAGCCTTTATGATATTTTTTGGTGTGGTGCTTATTAAAAAATTTAGCTTTACAACCTATATATTTGGTGCATTTTTAATTTTTACAGCATTAAAAATGTTGTATTCAAAAGAAGAACAATTCAATCCGAAAAAATCATTTGTCTACAGAAATATAAGGAAAATAATCCCTATTACTTCACAAATGCAAGGCGAACATTTTTTTATTAAAATACGTCATGTTAAGGCTGCAACACCTTTATTTATAGCATTAATAGTAATAGAGTTTACGGATATCTTGTTCGCTCTTGATAGTGTTCCTGCTATATTGGCGATTACTTCTGATCCTTTTTTAGTTTTCAGTTCTAACATTTTTGCCATTTTAGGCTTGCGATCTATGTACTTCTTTTTAGCTAATATGCTTGCGAAGTTTGATTATTTAAAATATAGCCTTGTTGCTATTTTATCTTTTGTTGGTGTAAAACTAATACTGGCTCATCATTTTCATTTTCCTGAATGGATTTCTTTAGCCTTTATTGCTTTATCTCTTTTCGCTGGTATTATGTTCTCCTTACATAAAAAAGAGGTATAATCATCAATGCAACACATTTCTAAGAAACAGCCAGTTATCGCTTTAATTTAATTCTTGCTTCATTTATTGACAAAATACATTTTCAGCTTTCCTCTATTTTTGACTGCTATTTCTCCTCGATACTCGCATTCAAAGTCATTTTTTATAAGCTCATAGGTATTTTCTCCAATATTTATTTTACCGGGCTCAGACATGGTTTCCATTCGTGAGGCTACATTAACGGTGTCTCCCCAAATATCGTAGGCAAATTTTTTGGTCCCCACTACCCCTGCAACCACAGGCCCTGTATTGATGCCAATTCGAATCTCGAGAGTAAGTTTACTTACCGACACATCTTTTTTTGTTTCATCAATAAACGCAACGATTTCCAAAGCAGCCAATACCATTCTTTTGGCGTGATCTTCGGTGTTACCATGCAAGCCTCCGGCACACATATAAGCATCCCCAATGGTCTTTATTTTTTCCAAACCATATTTTTCTATAATGGCATCAAACTTTAAAAAGTAAAAACTCACTGTTTCGACCAAAGCTTCTGGCGATAGCTTTTCGGAATAATTGGTAAAACCCTTAAAATCGGTAAATAAAACCGTCACGGAATCGTATTTTTTGGCTTTTACTATGCCATTTTTCTTTAATTCGGCAGCAGTTTCTTCTGGAAGAATATTAAGCAATAAATTATCGGATCGATCCCGCTCGTCTTCAATAATTTTTTTTGTTTTTTGAATGAATTTATTACGCCGAAATAAACCTATGGTTAAAAGCCCAATTAAAAACAAGGCAATAGCCGTGGCGATGGCAATATTGCGTTGGTTTTTTCTTCTCTGGTCGAGTAAATTAACTTCTATTTGTTTTTGCGAAACTTCATAATTGGTGCGCAAATCACCCATTTCTTGCACATTTTTTATGTTGACTAAACTGTCCCGATAAACGATATACTCTTTATAATATTTATAGGATAACAAGGAGTCGCCTGACTGTTCATAAAGTTCCGCTATTTTTTGATTGGCATCACCAATTTGTTCTTTTAGGCCATTTTGCTTTGCTAATTTTAGGCTTCTCTGCGCATAGTTTATAGCACTTGTAATATCATTTTTCCGTAGATAAATATCTGACATGAAGGTTAGGTATACCGAAATAGGGTAATAATCTTCGAGTTTTTCTAATATAGCAATGGCTTTGTTAATATTAATTTCGGCCAGATTATCACTGCCTTGTTCTGCATATATCATTCCCAAATTACCCAAACTATAAGCTTGACCTATAGGATATTTAACTTTTTCAAATATGAGCTCTGATTCTTTGGTGTAAATAAATGCGGAATCTATTTTGTTAGAATTAAAATAATCATCACCAGCATTTAAAAGTGCTGTGGCAATCTTAATTGAATCTCCTACTTTTCTCAATAATTGCAATCCTTTTTTGAAGTAGTTTTGAGCATTATTCGAATTACCCATTGACGTATAGGTACCTGCAATTGAAATCATGAGTGAACCTATTCCTTTATCATCTGTAGTGCGATTTGCATATTCAAGACTTTTAAAATAGGATTCTAATGCTTCTGGGTTGTTCCCTTTGTATTTTAGTGCATTACCCTTATGTAAATATCCTTTGAATAGAAAATTGAAAGAGGAATCCTTAGCTGCATTTAAAATTAATAACTCTGAATATTTAAGTGATCTATCAGGGTTTGTTTCTTGTGCTGCAATTTTTGCTAAAATGACAAGTTCATCATCAATGTATGAGCCTGAATTATATTCCAAAATAAGGCTATCTGCTAACTTCTGATCTTGACCAAAAGCAAAATAGCCAGTAAAAAAGAAGGTTATTAACAAGCAATAAGCACACTCTTTAATGGACATAATAATTCATTAAATAATTTATATCATTTTTAGTTGTGGATCCTGAGTATAAGGCTTTTTACCACCTTTTACTGTATACACAATGCTATATGATTTTGTATTGCCTTTAGGAAAATCACCAATCGTTGCTTGCCAAGTTCCATCCTTTTGTGCTTTAGGGTTTATACTAAATACATCCTTTCCTCCAGTCTCAATTATTTTATCAATTTTCGTAATATCCTCAGACATTTTCCAAATCATAATATTACCTGGGCTAACAAGAGTAGTTGTATTCTTATCTGCGGGTTCTGTAATGGAAGTAAATCCTTGGTCATTGGTTAAAATTGGTGGAAACGGATTAGCTGTTGTGGCTCCGATAGTGAGGGTGTGTGTAATTGGTGGTTTTGGTCCGCACATAATATATTATTTTAGAATTAATAGTAAGGTTTGCTAATTGAAGATTAATTTAAGAAAATCTACTCTACCGGATGACCAAATTTGTCCGAACCTCATGAATTATTGTCCGAAGAGGGTCGTTTGATTACCGAACGGATTGTAAGGTTACTTGGTAAGGGTTATTTTTAACGATTCATTGCAGAGACTTAACGCTTAAATTAGTTGGTTAAACCTGGCAAGGCAACCTCTATTAAGAGCTTGGCGATTTATACTCAAAATAGCGGGTTTTCCCGAGATCTTCCTCCGGGATATGTCGAAAACCGAGAAACCGAAACCAGGTAAGTTGACTAGGATGATCCGAGGTAGAATACAAGCCACAGGTGCACCCTTTATATATTAAAGCTTTTTCCTTTAAAATAGTACGCATATCAAAACTTAATTGTAGAGCATGAGCATCCATATGGGTACTTGCAATAAAAAAGGTTTCATATTTTTTATCCTCAATCTTATAAACCCCTAAAATGGCAATAGGCTCCTCTTTTGAGGTTTTCCATATTTTGGAATAACCCTCTTCAACTGTTAATTTAAGACGTTTAATTATGTCATCAAAAGCACTGTTAAACAGGTTTTTATCTTGCAAAACCCACTCGCTTTCTGTAAGCTTCCATGGGTTTTTAAGTATATACAAAATGTCATTGGTACTTATTTCATTATGAAGTTCAGACATAAAATTAACTTAACGGAACAATTGCCATTTTCAGTGGTACTATTTTTTTCGTAATTCATCCACATGCAACATATATGTAGCTATGGCATTTAATTCTTCGTCGGTTATTTCTTTTAAAAAACCATCAATATTAGCTTGCATAATAGCTACTTGGGTGGCGGTAGTGTCAACGATAGGTTTTGCGTGACCTTTTAAAAAGGCTACAATATCACCATTATTTTCTTTATACACATGCATGATATCAATAACCGATGGCCCAATTTTTTTCTTGTCAACGGCATGGCAAGTAATACATGTTTTCTCTGAAAACAACCTATTACCAAGAAATATTTTTGAATCTTGACTTAATTCTCCTCGATCCATCGGCCCTTTCTCGGCACCTATTATTGTTTTTTTATCTGTATTACAGCTATTCAGCACTAGGATTGTAATAATAAATATAAATAAACGCATAATGTAGTATGTTTAGATTTCTTCTTTGAAAGAAGATTTTACTAAAGTAAATAATTTTACGATTAGTTGTGCAGTTTAATTCTTAAGTTTAATTTTTTTTGAAATAAAAATAGGGAGCCAAAAAGGAATTCAAAAAACAATATTTTTACTAAAATAATGATAATTTGGAGAATAAATCTATTAATTCCATGACAACTTACTTCTTTCTTCCCAGTACTCTTGAGAATCTGTATTAAAAGACCTTAACACTTTCAATTCCTCCTCTTGTAGTTCGAAATTTTGAGCTTTTATATTTTGTTCCAGTTGTTCTTTGCTTGATGCGCCACTAAGCAGGTATGTTGGTTCTAAATTATCTATAACAAAACGAAGAGCAACAGCATCTGTACCAACATGGTATTTTTTAGCCAAAGAATCTAAAATGTCATAAAGCTTTTGATAATGGCTAAATTTATCATTTTTAAATAGTCGACCATTGGCTAAGGCTTCTTTAATGATAACTGTTTTTCCCTGATGAAGTAACTGGTTTAAAATGGCATATGTCGATTGTTCTAAAATATTAAAAGTTACTTGAAAACTATCAAATAAGTCCTCATTTTCTAGCTTCACTTTTAATGCCGCTTCTATTATTTTACTTTGATAAAATCCACTTGTGGTGATACCAATTTGTAATCCTGTTTGCTTTTTTATTTCGTAAAGTTGTTTTAAAACATCTTTGTTTTCTAAAATACTACTTTCAAAAGTTGCGGAATGTACTTGATATATTTTTAATGTGGGTTGTAATTTTTTTGAAATTTGCCACTGCTCTTTGAGTTTATCTAAAGAATGTTCTTTGACTTCGTGAGCTCCGCTAAAACCCAATTCCCAATCTGCCACATAAGTGTATCCCCATTTTGTACTTAAGGTGACATCTTTATGCTGATATTTAGAATTCCAGTTTGTTAAAAACTCTTCACCCTTACCATACGAAGGAGCTGTATCAAAATAACGAATACCGAGTTTATAGGCAAAATTAAGAACACTAAAAGCATTCTCCATAAAGGCCTCCTGAGATTTATTTGGAGAATTTCCATTCCTAATATTGATATATTCAGGTCTCCCTAATGCTGCTAAACCTAATCCAATTTTCGTTATTGACATATTTCTCCGTAAACAGTTATAATTATAGAATTAGAAAATACCCGTAATACCTGGTAAATCAGTTTATGAAACTATTGCTTTTCCAAAGCAAAGAAACTTTAATATAGCAGTACTTGTGCTTTAATTTTGACATGAGTATATACTGCCTGAACTAACTACATGAATTTTAAGCATTATTATTTGAGCTAACTTGTTTCATAATATCTTCCATCATTTCTACTTGTACTTGCTGAATGTTTAATAGTTCTTGTTGTTGGTGAATAATTAGATGGTCAATTTTTTCGTGTAACATTCTAATTTCTAATTCAGATTTCAAATTAATCATATAATCCAATTTTCCACGTTCTCTATCTTTTTCTTCTTGTCTATTTTGACTCATCATAATTACAGGTGCCTGTAATGCGGCTAAACAGGACAGAATTAGATTTAAAAGGATAAAGGGATATGGATCGAAACCTTTATTAACCAGAAAAACAATATTTGAGGTAATCCAAATTAAAATAAAGAGTCCAAAAATGATTATAAATTTCCAACTGCCACCAAAAGTTGCAATATGATCTGCTAATCGCTGTCCGAACGTGAATTTGGTAATTTCAGATTCGCTTGCAATTTTTGTAGAAAGTGTTTCTTCATTTTGAATTGTTTTTAAAACATCTTCCTCCAAATTGCTTAACTCACCAACTTCGTTAATTAAATAATTGGCTATATATTTTTGTCGATATTGGTTGAGTTCAGAAATAGAAATCAAACTTTTTGTATTGAAATCAGGAAATTCTTTTCTTATTAAATCCAAAATTGATTTTCTAATACTTTTACCAATTACCTTTTCAGATTCTTGGTATTCATTTTTTGATATATTGCTTATAAATGTTTTCATAATTAATAATTTATGTACGCAAAATGATAATTAACAAGCAAAAGAGCTGCTCTAAGTAAAATAAAATATGTGTAATTACATGGTCCATTATTATCTATTCTTGAGCCTACCACTTTCTTATGGGTTTGATTTTTAAAATAAGTATATTCGTTTTGAACTAATTACATGATAATTAATTTATAAGTTCTGTTTCAATAATTACTTCACTTTGCAAAGTTTTATGCACCGGACATCGAGAAGCTATTTCTTTTAATCTTATTTTTTGTTTTTCATTTAAATTACCAACAAATTTTAATCGTTTTTGCAAATGGTCTATTCTTGTTGGTGTTTCTATATCTAGCATTAAATCATCGCTATGCTTTTTAGAATACGTAATATATGCATACACTTCTTGTAAGTCCCATTTTTTTCGTTGTGCATACATTTTAAGGGTCATAACCGTACAAGCGGCTAATCCTGCACTTAAATAATCATAAGGTGATGGTCCGAAATCGTCCCCTCCAATACTCGCAGGTTCATCAGCTATAAAATTATGTTTTTTAGTTTGAATAGATGTGGTAAAATTATCTTCAACGATATTTAAATGTGCTACAAGTTGCTCACCTTTAGTATCTAACATGGTATTATCTTGCTGTTCAAAATACCGTTGTACCCAGGCACCAATCATATTACCTACATACATACTGTCTTTTGAGTTTGACAATAGGTGATCTGCATTATCTAGACTCACAAAACTTTTAGGGTGATGCGCGTCGTGATATAGTTTGTGTGCATTGTCTATACCTACTATTTTATCGAAAGGTGCATGCATAATCAACAAAGGCTTACGTAAGTTTTTGGTGATTTCCGGTAAATTAATTTTACTAAAGTCTTCTATAAACTCCTGGTTTATTTTGAATGGTCTACCTCCAATATTCACTTCAACTTCTCCCTTCTCTTTGACCTCGTCAATACCATGTGAGAATAAATGCGTGACATGGCTAACTGTTGCTGGTGCCCCTACTGTAGCAACCGCTTTTATATTTTCTAATTTAGATGCGGCAACAATTACTGCAGCACCACCAAGCGAATGGCCAACTAATAAACATGGTGCTTGATACTGTATTTTTAAATAGTCGTTAACAGCCAATAAATCATCAACATTAGCCGAAAAATGGCTTTCGGCAAATTCACCTTCACTTAGACCTAAACCAGTAAAATCAAACCGTATCACTCCAAATCCATGACTGGTAAGCGATCTACTAATATTTTTTACAGCACCCAAAGCACTGCTACAAGTAAAACAATGCGCAAAAATAGCGTAATACTGCGGTTTTTGATCTGCAGGTAATTCTAAAAACGCTTGTAACTTTTGTCCTTTTTTATTCTGAATATTTAGTTTTATACTACTCATTTCTTTGTTATTTTAATTTTTTTTGACTTACTGCACTTAACAATTGGTTAATCTCACTTTCCATTTAGGATTATTAATAATTAATATTTAGGTATGTCGACCATTATTAATTTTCCATCCACATAGAATACGCTTCCCTCCAAAATCGCTTCATAAAAGGTGTTCTATTAATCATGTATAATAAGCTCTTTTGAAAAAATATATGGTAGATGAATTTATATTTTTACAATACATGTTTCATTAACTAAAAATAGCGCCAAACAGCACTATTTTACATAAATATATTGGTTTATAAAATTATTGCTTTTTACTAACAAAAAAACCAGCAACAAGAGATACAATACCAATACCAATACTTATATATGCATTGGTATTATTTTGAGATTTAAACTCTGCAATACCTATATCAATAGATGTTTCTGGTGTTACAAGTTCATATCCTCCGTAAACTAATAGCGCAAATCCGGCAACTATTAAAAGTGTTTTTATCATTTTATTCATAATGCATATTTTAAATGTTCAATACAAATATAAAATTTATATCCAAAGTAGTTTTGCTCCTATCCTATTGATATTAACTCATTTGAAAATAAAGGTGCCTTTTTTAAATTATTTCCCTTTCAAAAAAAGAATTAGATAAAAATCACAATTAGTTTACCTTTATTGCCATCAAAAAGTGAGTATACATGAAAACTATTAATAGTACAGCCACAAGTACGGAAGGTACCGTTAGACAAATGCAAGATGTTATTGGAGGGAAGATAACGGAACGTTGGGGTGAATATATTTTAGAGGTGGATAATGAAATTGCAAAAGGAAAAATCAAATTTATTACGTTTGAATGGGGAGGCAGTGTTTTAGAATATGATATCACTTTTTTAGAAGATATCACGTTAATTATGGATACTTCAGAGTTTAACCCAATACATTTCATTTATACTTTAGAGGGACATTGCTATCATAGATTCAAATTAGAAGATGAAAAACGAAAAATGGAGCAATTTCAATCGGTCATTATTACTAGTAAAGATGGCGGTTATAACTATGGTTATTTTGAAAAAAATATAAAGGTTCATATTCACCTAATACAAATTAATAGAATGAAGTTCATTAAAAAAAGGTTGAATGACGCTTCTGTTTTAAACCAAAGATTATATGAAGTTTTTCATGATCAGCAACATGAAAAAGTGTTTGCTTATTTTGGCACGTATAATCTAAAACTAGCCAACCTTATAAAGCAATATAATAAGGTAAAACAACATGGAATGATAAGAATCTTAATAAAAGAAGGTATTATATATCAAATTTTATCTGAGCACATGTTACAACATGATAAAGATGTTAAACGAAAAAAACAACCTAATTCCTCGCTTACTAAAAAAGAATTAAATAGCATTAGAAAAATTGCGGAAAAGATTTTAAAAGATGTCTCTAAAGATTATTCGGTTGATGACTTAGCAACAACTAGCGGATTAACACAAGCAAAACTGCAGGAAGGCTTTAAGTTATTGTACACCAGAACTGTAACAGAGTATATTCGTCATATTCGATTAGAAGAAGCCAGAGATTTATTGAATACATCCGACTTAAATATTTCTCAAATTGTGTACACCATCGGCTTTAGCAGTAGAAGTTATTTTTCAAAAATATTTAAAAGAAAATATAATATTAGTCCGAGTGAATTTTTAAAAAATAAACAAGAAGCAGCTATTGAAATTGTCTAACTATTAGGAGGCGATTCTTTGAATTTTAAATTTAGTTTTATAAGCTTTAGAAATTAAAGATTGAATATCTTTTACAGAAGTTTTTTTATCTAACCAAATATTTTTAAAAAGTTCGGGAATCTGAATTGGCATAACATCGTATAAATTATTTAAAGCACTTAATTCTGCGTTAGCACGCGTATTTATTACCGTACCTGTTAAGAATCCATCTTTTGAAACATTGTATATACCCGCAAGGTAAAATGGTGTTAAAGGGTCTTTTTCAACTAAATAATTAACGATGTCTTTACCCTCTAAAAAATGTGTGTAAAATCCGGTTACAATAAATAAGCATCTTCGTTTTTTTAACGCATCTTTATATAAAACACTCTTCAAAATTTCATTTTTGTTTACGTGTAATGTTCTTCTTAATCGTTGGAAATCCTTCCAATCTCCTTCAAAATTTTGGGGTAAAATCCCCCAAATCCCAGGAGTAATTAAAGAGGGTTTTTCAACAGTTATAATGGAAACAGATTGCTCTCTATACCCATCTATCTTTAATTTTGGCTTATATATATTGGGATACATAAAGTCTAATCCTAGCTCCACTTCTATTAATGTTTTGCTCGCTATATTGGATAAACTATAGTTCATGATTACTATTTTAAGGATTCTTATTAATATCTTGTACTACTTAAATAAGAGAAAATCTTGTTGAAATTACCGTTAGTACTCCAATAATCAATACTGTTGCTACTATATAAAAACCAATACGGGTACTTCTGCTATTTTGAAAAATATAATTTCTGTCTTTACTTTCTGGATTGTCTTTTAAAATCTTAAAATCTTCTGGTCCTTGCTTCATAATAGTGTTTGTTTTAAAGTTTATTACAAAATTAAAGAAACACTCCTTTTTATTTTAATTCATATCATTTTAATCTTTGCTCATTTAAAAAAATACTAGGATGCATGAAGTATTTGCATTTGAGTTAACATCAATTCTATATGAGCAAAGGCAAAGAGTAATGTCGTACTACCTTTGTAGTGTAAACAAAAATGATTATTAACCTTTTAAAACTTTAAAGTATGTTACGTTGGACAATCACATTTATTATAATAGCATTAGTTGCAGGAATTTTAGGGTTTACTGGAATAGCCGGTGCCGCTGCAGGATTTGCAAAAATTTTATTCTTTATCTTTTTAGTATTATTTGTAATCTCCTTAATTAGAGGTGGAATAAAGAAAGTCTAAAATTTAGAATTTATAAAAAATACAAGAAAAGACGCGTAAAAGCGTCTTTTTTGCTTAAATACTAGAGAAAAAGTATGAAAAATACACTATTTCGATATGAGCAAAGATTAAAATCATATGAGCAAAGCCACATTATCAGTCCATAGTATTTTTGTAGTGTATAGAAATTATTAACCTTAAAACTTTATAAAAATGAATTATTTAAATATGAAAAATGAAAATATTTTACCCGTGGCAAAAGAATTAAATCAGCTTCTTGCTGATTATCATTTATACTATCAGAAATTACGAAACTTTCACTGGAATATTATAGGAGAGAACTTCTTTGTACTTCATCCTCAATTTGAAGAATTATATACAGATGCTTATGCTAAAATTGATGAAATTGCAGAGAGAATTTTAACCTTGCAGTACCATCCTATGAGTAGATATAGTAATTATTTAAAGGCTTCGTCAATTAGTGAAGATTCACCCATACAAAGTGATGAAAAGATGGTAAAAGCAATTCTTTATGATCATAAAATTTTGCTAGATCAAATGGCAAAAGTTATTGAAGTAGCCAATAATGCTAACGATGAAGGAACAATCGATTTAATTGGTGGTTATATTGCTTCTTTAGAAAAATCAAGTTGGATGCTAAATGCATTTACTAAAAAAACAACTGATAAATTAAAAGAAGAATTAGTTACGTCTTAAAACCAGCATAAATTTAGAATAGCAAATTGCAAAAAAGAAAACTTATAATACAAATAAAAGCTCATCGTTAGATGGGCTTTTTTAGTATCCAAATTAATTTTCAGGATAATTCTTAATGCAAATAGCGCCAAAAGGCGCTATTTTACATCCTATATTAAACTATTATTGCTTAAGAGATTTCATATCAATAACAAATCGATAATGCACATCACTTATAAGCATGCGTTCATAAGCTTCATTAATATTTTGAATATTTATGACTTCAACATCCGAAGTAATATTATGTTTACCGCAAAAATCTAATAATTCTTGCGTTTCTGCAATTCCACCAATTAATGATCCGGCAACGGATTTGCGTCCCATAATCAATGGCACAGTTACCAACATTGGGTCTAATGGCCCTAAATATCCAACCACCACTAATGTTCCACTGGTGTTTAATGTACCGATATAAGGATTTAAATCATGTGCATATGGCACCGTATCAATGATCAAATCAAAACGATTCATAGCTTTTTCCATTTGATTTTGTTTGGTAGAAATAATTACTTCATCTGCACCTAAAGCTTTGGCGTCTTCAATTTTACCAGTCGATCTTGAAAATAAGGTAACGTGTGCACCAAGTGCATGTGCTAATTTAATTGCCATATGCCCTAATCCACCTAAACCAACTACTGCGACCTTACTGTTTTTTCCAACTTTCCAGTGTCGTAATGGCGACCAAGTTGTTATTCCTGCACATAAAACAGGTGCGATACCCGCTTTATCGAGATTTTCGGGTACACGAAGTACAAATTCCTCATCTACAACAATAGTTTCTGCATAACCACCATGTGTTGTTGTATCTAAATGTTTGTCATAACCACCGTAAGTACCAACCCATTCCGGACAATATTGTTCTAAATCATCTTTGCAATTGTTACAGGTTCTACACGAATCGACTAAACAGCCTACGGCAACCAATTCGCCTACTTTATACTTACTTACTCCAGAGCCAATGCTAGTTACTCTTCCCACAATTTCATGACCTGGAACTACAGGGTACTGCGTCATACCCCAATCATTACGTGCAAAATGCAAATCAGAATGACAGACACCACAAAAAAGAATATCAATTTCTACATCTTTTGCAGTTACTAAACGTCTGTTAATGTTTACTTGTTTTAAATCGGCTACTGCAGATTCAGTACCGTAAGCTTTTACAGTTTTAGTTTTCATGTTATTTTTAGATTAGAATAATTAATAATAGAATTTTAAATATAAAATAACTTCATTAAAATGTAAAAAAAAATAGTTCATGGTAATTTTACATGCCAAACGTTACTTACGAAGTTTAAGTATTCTTACTTATAATGAAAGCTTTTTTTAAAGTCTGTTTCATTTGTAAAGCTGCAATTACTTTCAACACAAAATTTAAATTATCGCTTCAGTAGTAAGAGAATCATCAAACGATGTAGCAAGAGAATTAACATCTAAAATAGCATCTTCATTTGTACAGGTCGACAGCATGAATATACATGCAATAAGAAACAACAGTTGCATAAAAGTTTTCATGACATGAACGATTTTTGTTACTATTATTTTTGCATTAATTCACATGATTAATGGTTTTTTAAGTATTTTAATAGATACTGATCTCCATCAATTTTCATAAAAAAATATTTATTTAAAAAAATAAATCCTTTATAACCATATAATTAGTAAATTAATACACCTAAATCAACCTTTCTATTTTAATGGATAACCAAACTCAAAAAGTTAAAAAATTCGGAACCTTTGGTGGTGTTTTTACGCCTACCTTACTTACTATATTAGGCGTTATTATGTACCTGCGTTTGGGTTGGGTTGTTGGTAATGCAGGCCTCTTGGGAGCATGGCTTATTATAATTATTTCTTTTTTAATCACGCTTTGCACTGCACTTTCTATGTCGGCTATCACTACCAACATACGCATTGGTGCCGGTGGTGCTTATGCCATTGTTTCGCAGGCTTTAGGTTTAGAAGTTGGTGGTAGTTTAGGTATTCCGAGATATATTTCGCAAGGTTTGGCCGTCACTATGTATATTTTTGGTTTTAGGGAAGGCTGGTTAGGTATTTTCCCGCATCATAATGCTTTTTTAGTGGATATCGTCGTTTTCGGAATGCTCTTTACCATTGCGTATATAAGTGCTAATCTTGCTATTAAAGCACAATTTATCATTATGGGAATTATAGTGCTGTCACTAATTTCCATCGTTATAGCGACCTATGAAGGTTCTATGGAAATTCCCACAAGTGAGGCCTTAAGTTGGGGAACATTTAAAGGTTCCACCGAAAATGGATTTAGTGGTAGTGATTTTTGGATTGTTTTTGCAGTCTTCTTTCCCGCCGCAACAGGCATCATGGCGGGTGCAAATATGTCTGGTGAATTGAAAGATCCCAAAAGCAGTATCCCGACCGGAACCCTTTGGGCCATAGGTGTAAGTTTTGTAATTTATATGTTCTTGGCATTTTGGATAGCAAGAAGTGCTTCAGAAGCGGAATTGATTAGTGATTACTATATCATGGTAGAAAAGGCCTATTTTGGACCTTTAATTATAGCTGGAATATTAGGGGCAACCTTTTCTTCTGCCCTAGCCTCTATCGTGGGTTCCTCTAGAATCTTATTTGCCATGGGAGAACATAAAGTATTGCCTTTTTCTAACTTTCTATCCGGACAAAGTAAAAATGGTCAGCCCAGAAATGCCATGATGGTAACTGGGATCCTAATTTTCTTAACCTTGTTATTGAGAAATTTAAACGCAGTTGCTCCTTTGGTAACACTCTTCTTCTTAATAACGTATGCCATGATCAATATAGTGGTTATCATTGAACAACGGCTTGGTTTAATAAGTTATAGACCGGTATTTAAAATTGGTAAATGGGTGCCTTGGTTTGGATTGATTTCCTCGGTCTTTGCTATGTTTATTATTAACCCAACGGTGAGTTTACTATCTATCATGATTGTTTTAGCCGTTTATTGGTATCTGTCACGGCAAAATTTAGAAACCCCATTTGAAGATGTACGGTCAGGTTTATTTGTTTCTTTTGCCGAATGGGCAGCCAAACATACCTGGGGTATGAAAAAAATGCAACAACGTGCCTGGAAAGCTAATTTAATGGTACCTGTTAGAGATGTTAGTGGTTTAAAAGGAAGCTTTCAATTCTTACGAAATATAGCCAAACCTAAAGGTTCTATAAAATTATTAGGTATTGAGCCATTTTCTGAATCTAGTACTTTGGCGGCAGAATTAGAAGCCATTTCAGCTTCATTTAGGCAAAAAGATGTCTTCTCTTCCTCCTCTGTTATACATACAGACGAGATTGCCAACGGTATTAATTATGGAAGTCAAGCGCTTCAAGGTGCTTTTTTTAAGCCTAATATCGTCTTTTTAAATATGCAAGATCATGATGATTATGAAACCGAATTAAGACCTGTTATGAAGGAATCTATTCGGTTAGAAATAGGTATCCTTCTGTATTTATCTCATCCAACAGCATTATTAGGTCAACGAAATACCATTAATGTTTGGGTAAGTAATAGGGAAGGTAATTGGAATTTAGGTTGGGATATAGGGAATTTAGATCTTTCTATGCTTGTAGCGTACAAACTTAAAATGAATTGGGGCGCACGTATCCGGTTGATTACTGTAATCACTGACCCGAATGAAGAAGATAATGCTAAGGAATTTTTAAGTTCGTTAATCAATCTGGCAAGATTACCTCAGACTTTGACCGAAGTTCATATTGGTGATTTCAGAGATATCATTAACAAAGTGCCTCCTGCAGATTTGAATATATTTGGGTTGGATGAAAATCTAAAATTTGAATTTGTAAAAGAAATGTCTATTAAAACGAAAAGCTCTTGCCTCTTTGTTCGAGATTCTGGGCATGAGAGTATATTAGCATAATATTTAATTTTTTAATATCCACATTTAAAGTTATATAGATATAATTAGTAAATATTTTACTTTAAGTATATTAAAGACAATTAATTGCAATTCGATCTTGCATAACGCGTAGTCAACTATAGCACTAGTCCCTATTTTTTTATTCTTCTTACCATTAAAAATGACAATAGTTGCATAAGCAATTCCAAATTTAAAAGTACCTTTCCAACAGATTTCAATTAGCCAAATAGTATGGATTCCAATTATAAAAACATCATTGAAAAAGCGTACAAACTGACAAATTCACTTCAAAATGAAGGTGAATTAGCCACTTATATTCCAGAGTTGGCCAATGTTAACCCTTCTAATTTTGGTGTTCACATGACCAAAGTAGATGGTAGCCATTTTGGAATTGGAAATCATTTAGAAAAATTTTCCATTCAAAGTATTGCCAAGGTGCTCTCACTGGCATTGGCGTATAAAATTTTAGGTGAAAAAATTTGGGAGCGGATTGACGTAGAGCCGTCCGGAACAAAATTTGACTCACTCCTATTGCTAGAAACCAATAATGGCATACCTCGTAATCCTTTTGTAAATGCAGGAGCCATTGTTATTTGTGATATACTCATTTCTCATTTAGACAATGCACGTGAAGAATTTTTAGGATTTGTAAGAAATTTGAGTGATTTACCTCACCTTACCTATTCGGATAAGATAGCAGATTCTGAAAAAGCGCATGGATACAGAAATATAGCCTTGTGTAATTTTATAAAATCATTTGGTAATATTAAAAACGAACCAGCCGAAGTACTTGATTTTTATTTTGACATGTGTTCTTTAGAAATGAATTGCCAGCAACTCTCTTACACCTTTACATTTTTAGCGAATGGAGGTCGTAAATTATCTGATAATCAAGAAATTATTACCAATAGCCAGTCAAAACGGATTAATGCACTTATGCTTACTTGCGGCTTTTATGATGAATCGGGTGAATTTGCATTTAAAGTCGGTTTGCCCGGAAAAAGTGGTGTTGGAGGCGGTATTGTTGCATTATATCCGCATAACTACGCCATTGCAGTCTGGAGTCCAAAATTAAACCTAAAAGGAAACTCTTTTAAAGGAATGAATTTTTTGGAAGAAGTTACCACCCATTCCGAACTAAGCATATTTTAATAGGTAAATAATTTACCATCAATTCAAAGTAATTCTAACGTCGTTTTGGCAATAGTAATTGGTGAATAAATTTCATTTTGTCAATCACAGGTGGTGTAATGACAAATGGATACACATCAGGAACTCCCATGGCTCTATTGATACTATTAACAGCAAATGATAATGGAATACAGGTTTGAATTATGACATCGAAATCTTCTATCGTGTAGGGATCGAAAGAAACGTTAGCCTTCATGTCATTTATCGACCCGATTGGTTTTACATTGAGACCAAAAAAATAGGCTGTTTCTACCATATCCATAATATGCAGATAATGAGCCCAAGTCTCTGCCCAATCTTCCCAAGGATGTGATGTAGCGTATTTACTAATAAACGATAATTGCCAATTTTCAGGTGCTCCTTGCAAGTAATATTTTTGTAAAGCATCAGCGTAGTTCATTTGTTCATTGCCAAAAATCGCTCTATATTCTGCCAATACTTGCGGGTCTTTATATACCAATATATTCCAGAAATAATGACCTACCTCATGTCTGAGATGCCCTACCAAGGTACGATAAGGCTCTAAGAGTTGCTTACGCATTTGCTCTCTCAGAACAGAATCTGCTTCCTTCAAAAGAATGGTAATCACACCATTGGCATGACCTGTCATGAGTTTTGGATTATTCTGCCTTGCAACAAAGTCAAAACACAATCCCTCGTCATATCTCATTTTACTTGGTAACGGCAGGCCTATTTTTTGAAGTTGATAAATTAATCGGTGTTTTGCAACTTCCAAATTTCGCCATTTTTTGAAATTCTTTTTGGCAGAAAGGTTTGGAATGGTTCTATTTAACTGACAGGCATGACAAAAATCTTCTGGATCATTCTTTTCAATGACCCAATTACAAACACCATATTCTTTATTTTTGCAAAACTTATACTCTATTTGTTCGCGATCAGAAATAAGCGAATCACCACCAGGATTGAAGGTAAGCATCTTACGATCTTGATCTCTAAAGCCAGTTAAATGCCCACAATTATCACAGGTGTAGTTTTCAAAAAATACGGAGTGATTGCAATGACCACATTGAAATATTTTCATAAAATAAATTAGGCTGCAAAATTAACAAATGAAAGCCATTTGTTTACATTTTTTTTATTAATAATTGCGTTATTAATTTAGAGGTTGCACTGCCTCGAATACCTCCAGAAACAGGCATTGTATTTTCGAAGTATGCACTTGAGGCAATCGGGAAATGCGTGTTACCAGTTAAAATACCATGACTAGGATCTAAGCCCAACCATCCAATTCCCGGCAAAAAGACATCGACCCAAGCATGTAACTCGTATGCAGGTTCTTCCATATCAAAATAATAGTAACCACTTACAAAACGAGCTGCAACACCTAGTTGCCTTAATAGACTAATTTGCATCCAGGTTAAGTCGCGACAAGATCCTATTTTAAGCTTAAACGTTTCATCTGGTTGCAATGGAGACCCTACCTCTCTATATTCAACACTAAAATCTTTATGCAATTGTTTCGTAAGATTCGTCAAAAATTGAATCGTATTGAAATTAGAATCTTTTAGTATTGCATTTCCATAATCCATTAACTCTTGCGATATGGATTGACTTTCTAAGGCAGAAAACAGTATTTTTTTTTGTAATTTATCGTATTGAAATGGAAGTTGATTATAGCTTTGAGGATATATTAGAAAGTCAAAAGGATTATAGGGTTTTGTTTCCAGATTACTCTCTGCTTTAATTGTTAATTCATGAGTCATTCCTTCAAACCAACAAAAATCCATTACATTATTGTCTTCGTCTTGTATTATTTTATGTCCTGCTGATTGTGGCTCAATAGATATAGAAAACTCAGCGACATCCACATAGGACGTTTGACTTGGACGAAATCTTAAATAATGTGGTTCTAGAAATACTTCTGAATCAAATACATATTCTGTGGTATGCCTAATCTTTATTTTCATGGATTACCTCCTTTTTTTTTCTTCCTTCAAAGAAAAGATTTGTCATTGATTTGTTTTATTATCCGAATTCATGTTGTTGTAAATATTATTTTCGATAGAAAAAAAAGTCTCAAATAAACTAACGGAAACATTATTTAATTTTGTTTGAAAGTCATCCAAATATTCGTGCATACCAAATTCAATGACATCGTTAATATTGGAATTTTCCAGATGTGATGTCAATACATGAAATTGCTTCTCTACATCACCTCGATTTTCTTCTTTATTTTCCGAAATAGCTTGTAAGGAAAGATCTACCCCTATCAAGCAACTTAAAATAGATCGCGGAAAGTTTTTATCGAATATGAGAAACTCTGTAATGGACTGCGCAGTTAATTTACCATGTGTTTTTCGGTACATATCGTATGCACTAACCGACTTAAGCAATGCAGACCATTGAATAATATCAAAAGGAGAACCTACATTAACAATTTCAGGTAATAACATATGATATTTTACATCTATAACGCGAGACGTTTTATCTGCACGCTCAATAAACTGACCAATTTTACCAAAATGCCACCCTTCGGTTTTTGAAATCGTAGATTCTAGAATTCCGTAAAGTAACTGACAACCCTTTTTGATTTCTACAAAATAGCTTCTAGGATCCTTTTTTTCCCACCTTTTTTTCTCTTTGGCTTCTTTCACAAAATAATACAGATGGTTTATTTGCTCCCACAATTCTTTAGTAATCTCAGGTCGTATGGCACGAGCATTTTCACGCGCATTTACGATACAGTTATAAATGGAATTCGGGTTTTGTTCGTCGAATCCTAAAAAATAAATGACCTTTCCTTTAGCTACTTTTTTGTACAAAGATTCATACAAATCCCAATCTCCGGTAGTAACTACCAAAGGTTTCCATTGTGTTGAAGCTTTCAGATGATACTCAAGTGAAAGGTTGAAATTAACATCCATAAAACGAGCATAATTCTCTGCTCTTTCAATGTAACGATTCATCCAGTAAATATGACCTGCAACTCTGCTTAACATAAATATATTTTAAAGTTTATTAATTTTTTAATTATTGATAGTCAATTGCTTATATAGCTTTAATTAATCTATTACCCAAGTATCTTTGCTTCCTCCTCCTTGTGAAGAATTCACTACTATAGATCCTTTTTTCAAAGCTACTCTTGTCAATGCTCCCGGAGTAATTTTAATATCATCACCATATAAAATATACGGACGTAAATCAACATGTCTTCCTTGAATTCCTTCATCAGATAATGTTGGAACTCGAGATAAATTGATCATTGGTTGCGCAATATAATTTCTTGGGTTTGCCTTTATTTTAGCAACAAACTCCACCTGTTCTTTTTTGGTCGATTTAGGACCAATTAACATTCCATATCCGCCAGAAGCATCTGTTTGCTTAACAACAAGATTATGTATGTTTTCAATGACGTATTTTAGATCTTTTTCTTCCGCACAGATATATGTTTTTACATTCTCCAAAATAGCCTCTTCACCGAGATAGTACTTAATTATTCTCGGTATATAGGCATAAACTGCTTTGTCATCGGCAACACCGGTTCCTGGAGCGTTAACCAAGGCGACATTTCCTTTTTTATAGGCATTAAAAAGTCCCGGAGTACCCAGTAAGGATTTTTTATTGAATACCAATGGGTCAATATAGTCATCATCTACTCTTCGGTAAATAACGTCTACTTTTTTTAATCCCATGGTGGTAATCATGTAAACAAAATCATTTTGCACAACCAAATCCCTTCCCTCGACTAACTCTGCACCCAATTGTTGCGCTAAGTAAGAATGCTCAAAATAAGCTGAATTATAAACTCCCGGTGTCAATACAGCAATAGAAGCTGGTGATACTGGGGAAAGAGACTCTAACATATCTCTTAGGTTATGTACATAATTATTTACAGGTCTTACTTTTAGTTTTTCGAACAATTCAGGAAAAGTTCGTTTTAAAATCTCTCTATTCTCCAGCATGTAGGAAACTCCAGATGGACATCTTAAATTATCTTCTAAAACATAAAACTTATTATCATCACCTTTGATTAAGTCAGATCCGGTAATGTGGCACCAAATATCTTTAGGTGGTTTTAAGCCAATGCATTCTTTTAAATAACAAACGCTCGAGAGCAATAATTCCTTCGGAATGATCTTGTCTTTTAAAACCTTTTGATCTCCATAAATATCTGCTATAAATAAGTTTAAGGCTGTAATTCTCTGTTTTAATCCTTTTTCTAATAGATCCCATTCTTGGCCAGAAATTATTCTTGGAATGATGTCTAAATGAAGAATTCGTTCCAACCCTTGATTATCACTATACACATTAAATGTCATGCCTAATGAAAGTTGCGCCCTATCTGTTGAATGTTGCAAAAAATTCAATTTTTTCCACCCCATCTTTTCTATTCGTTTACAAAAAAGAGAATATTGAGAATTTATTCCTCCATTTTGGTCTATCATTTCATCTAGGAAATTGGTTGTATCGTAGGCACTAAAATTTATTTTTGACATAAAAAAATATAAAGTTTATTTCTATTTTAAAACATTACTTTGACTGTTAAGCATTTAAAAAAGCTTAATTTCATGAATTTAAAAAGGATTGATATTAATAAAAACTGTGACAAGTAACTCTAGTAGGTTTATTTTTTCAAGATACAAAAAAATAATATACGTTAATGGTAATTTTTAATAATCAAAAATATACAAGTTTAAAAAGCCGTGCTTTATAGCATCGTTATTCTAACCTTTTTCTTTTTTAATCGGGTATTGTTTAATTTTTCTATCAAGTCATCGGCAATCGCCAATGGAACGGCAACAAATGCACAATCTTGTTTCAGCTCAATAGTACCTAACTGGTCTTTATGTATTCCCCCTATTTTAAAAAATAGGCCGGCGATATCCCCCTTAGAAATTTTATCTTTTCTACCGCCTGAGATAAACAAGGTCGTCCAGTATTGCGATTTTTTAGTAGCAGGTTTAGAAATATCTACCCCTTTCGTTTTTTGGATAAACTCGGGTAACTGCTCTTTTTCCCATTGCAATACATAGGCAGTTCCTTTTGCATTGACTCTGGCTGTTCTTCCATTTCTATGCGTAAACTCTTCTAAAGAATTTGGCAGTTCATAATGAATGATATATTTCATTTCTGGAATATCTATACCCCTGGCAGCCAAATCAGTAGCAATTAAAACCTGACACGTGCCGTTTCTAAATTTAATTAAAGAGCGCTCTCTATCTTTTTGCTCCATCGCTCCTGAAAAGCAAGCATGAGGAATGTTGTTTTTCTCTAAAAAAACACGGACACCTTCTATGCTTTCTCTTAAATTACAAAACACAATACCCTGTTGATTGCCCAGATATAATAAAAGATCTAATAGCGTTTGTAATTTATTTTGAACTGGTGAAATCACCGTTTTGATCTCTAATTTCGATACCGTTGTTTCCTTTAGATAATTAATAACCTTCGGATCTTTCAATTGCACAAAATCTGGTATCGCAACTCCTTGTGTAGCAGAAGTTAAAATACGTTTACTTAAACTAGGTAATTGCTTAATAATTGCTCTCATTTCAGTCTCAAAACCCACTTCAAGTGATTTGTCAAACTCATCGAGAACCAACGTTTTGATACTCTCTTTTGAAAAACGATCATTGCTAAAATGATCTGTAATTCTACCTGGTGTTCCAATTAAAATGGCAGGAATATGTTTAATTTCAATTTTGTCTTTTGACATCGGCCTACCACCATAAACTGCATTTACCTTATGACCAGTACCCATATTTCGAATAACTTGTTCAATTTGTATCGCCAATTCACGCGAAGGCACTAAAATAAGCGCCTGAATCTCGGTACTATCCGGATCTAAAGTTTTTAATATTGGTAATAAAAAAGCCAATGTTTTACCCGTACCTGTTGGAGAAAGCAAGACTGTATTTGCCGTTGTTTCTATTATAGAAATAGCCTCCTCTTGCATTGGATTTAGCGTATGGATATTTAATTTTGCTAAAATATCATGTTGCTCTTTGATGCTATTCGCCATAAGGTTTCCTTGTTTTTTTTGCAAAACTAAGGATTGTTTTAGGTTTACCGTTAAATTGTTACCTAATACTTGCGAATTAATTTTACTTCCGGTAATTTTATCGTCCTGTACAAGTTTATTTGGTTCTCTTCCTTTTTTTAGTAAGGATTTTAACGTAAATTCATGTATTATTTCGCACTGATAAGGCAATCTTTTCTCAATTAAAAAAGTTTAGTTACCTTCGAAAAATTAATCCATAAACCAACCAAAACCTTAGCTGCTATGAAGAAATTTGGCACTTTTGCCGGCGTATTCACTCCATCTCTACTTACTATCTTAGGTGTTATCATGTACATGCGTTTGGGCTGGGTTGTTGGTAATGCAGGCTTAATAGGTACTTTAGTTATTATTGTCATCGCCCATGTTATTTCGATCACTACCGGCTTAAGTATCTCGTCGGTTGCAACCGATAAAAAAATTGGTGCTGGTGGTGTTTATTATGTGCTATCCCGAAGTATGGGTATACCTATTGGAGGTTCGATTGGTATCGCTTTATATGTGGGAACAGCGCTTTCAATTGCCTTATATTTAATAGGTTTTGCCGAAAGTTTTAACAATTATTTTGATTTTGGCATGTCGATTAATGATTTTAGACTCACAGGTACTATTGCCTTAGTTTCATTAACGATATTAGCACTCATAAGCACTTCAATTGCCTTAAAAGCACAATATGTTATTTTAACAGCTATTGCCGTCTCCCTACTCTCTATTTTCTTTGGAACACGAGAATTTGTGCCAGAAACTATTAGCATGGTTTCTACGCCGGGATCTGTATCTATGGAAATTGTATTTGCTATATTTTTCCCTGCAGTTACCGGATTTACAGCGGGTATTGCCATGAGTGGAGATTTAAAAGATCCGAAAGAATCTATCCCAAAAGGAACCTTATGGGCGATTGGCGTTGGACTTTTTGTCTATATTTTTCTAGCTATTTTTATTGCAATCTCGGTGGATTCCGAATCTTTAAAATCGGATTATAATATTTTAATGAAAATTGCCTTTTTTGCTCCTGCAGTAGTCGCAGGTATTTGGGGTGCGACCTTATCCTCTGCTTTAGGTGGTATTCTTGGGGGTCCAAGAATTTTACAGGCCATGTCATTAGACAAGGTAACACCAAAAATATTTGCTAAAGGAAAGGGAAATAATAACGAACCTGTTAATGCACTAATGACCGTTTTTTTAATTGCTGAAGCGGGGATTTTAATTGGAGAATTAGATGTTATTGCTCGCGTTGTCTCTATGTTTTACTTAACAGCGTATGGGTTTATAAATATTGCTTTTTTCTTGGAAAGTTGGGCAAATCCAGATTTTCAGCCTACTTTTAAAATAAAGCGATGGATTGGTTTACTTGGGTTTTTCGCTTGTTTTGCGGTAATGTTCAAGTTAGATATGATTGCCATGTTCGTAGCCTTGGCGGTTATTGGCGGCCTATACTTTTGGCTGCAACGTAAAGAAGTAAAAATTCAATCGCACGATGTTTGGAACAGTGTTTGGGAAAACATTGTCAACAAAGGCTTAAAAAAAATAGATGCCAATACAGAAGTAACCTCTAGTTGGAATCCAAATATCATTTTATTTAGTGGTCAAAGCACACATCAATCGTATTTATTAGAATTGAGCAAAACGGTATCCGGCCGAACCGGAATTGTTACTAATTTTAAACTGATCTTGGATAAAAATAACGATAATCCACTAAAAAAAACAGAACAAATTGTTTCTGATGAAATTTTTAAAGAACTGGGGATTTTTGCGAGACAGATTAAAGTAGATAATATTTATACCGGAATTAAAAATATAGCCATGACATTTGGGTTTTCAGGCGTAGAACCTAATACCATTATGATGGGGTGGCCAAAAGGTTTGGAAGGTTCAGAAGAATATTCTAAAATGACCGAAGCTTTGCTGCATTTGGATTATAATTTATTATATCTGGATTTTGATAAAAAAACAAAATTTGGAAGTTATAGTACTGTCGATCTATGGTGGCGTGAAACAGATAGCAAGAATGCAGAGATGATGCTTAATATTGCACGTTTTATAATTGCATCTCCAAAATGGAATAATACGAATATTCGCGTATTATTTGTAAATAATAATGATGTGGACGACCAAATTATTTATGAAAAAATATCAAAACTAGTAGAAGATTTACGCGTAAATGTCACCATTAAAATTATTGATAATGCCGTTGATCAGGTTGCCTTTTATGAATTGATAAAGCAATATTCTGAAACTACAGATTTAACCTTGGTGGGAATTCCTAATTATAAAATTGAAAAGCAAGCGCAGTTCATCTTGAAAACGAATGAATTATTCGAAGCCATTGGTTCTACCCTTTTAGTAAAAGCAGCTAATAATTTTAATGTTTTAGATTTAGATTTTGAAAACGAAAAATCGGCTAAATAATTAAGATCATACCATGTTTCCGTCTTTAGTAGAACAAACTTATCAACCTGAGTTCGATTTAATTAAAAACAAACGCAATCAACTGATATTCAGATATGATTGCGTTTGTTTTTAAATCGAACTCAGGTTATTAATATTTTACAACCTTTTGAACAGGAATATTTTGAGCGTATAAAAAATAGACTCCTCTTGGTAAATAACTCAAATTCAACGTAAAATTTGTTGGATAGTTATACAGGGAGTTTTGATACACATTTTGACCGGTAATGGCTACTAGTTTTATATCTACTTGCTCTTGTGTGGTGTTTCGTAAATTAATGTACAACAAATCTTTTACAGGATTTGGATATATGCTAAAATTCTTACCCATATCAGCGTCATCAATACCCAATACTACAGTACCATTCCCAAAAACTTGTGTCCAATAATGGGTATACGTAGAACCAACAAAAGTGGCATGACCGAAGCCCATTTCAGTAGCATTGGTATTAAGCATATTATTTAGGTGTGTTGTACTATTTAACCATTGATTAAAAGTACTTACTACAGAAGAAAATCCAGCAGAAAGGTTTTCCCCTAATGCCGTACCTGTATAACCTGCTGCTGTAGCTCTATCCGTAATACTCGATCCGTCAAGACCAATATGACTAAAAAAATCATTACTCGCCATATCGTATGAATGATCATATGCTGCTAGGCTTAATTCGGCATTGAGTGTTACAGCTGCAATACCGTTGTCAGCACGTATGCCGTTTACTAGTGCAAGCATTTGTTCAGCCTCTAGCTGAGCTGTTTGTGCAGTTGTGTTTTGAAAAACGAGGACAAAAAATAAGGAGAGAAGCGCCCAATTAAATTTGAGTGATTTCATAGTATTTACATTCTATTTTAATAAACGTAATAGGATATTATTTATTGTGCAAAAGTACTATTAATTATGTATTATAATTGTTGTTTTTATAAAAGAATTTCTCTCTCAAACGTACCACAGGCAACGCATTAAAATATATAGGTACTCGTGAATTTATTATGATATTCACAAGCACCTATGTATCAGACAGTAACTAATTATTTAATTAATTTCAGGATTTTACATTCCCTTTCTTCTATATTCAAAATTGTCAACAATTGTCTGTCCGAATGGCATTTTGCCAGTATTTACGTGCATACCGGTAATGCTATTATCTATTCCTAAATCGATAACATTTTCTTTCAACTTACCTCCTACAATACTCCAGTTTCTGGTTCCTTCATCTAAAAGAACAGTTGCAGACGAATAAGAAGTTTTTGAAAAATTATTACCCAGCAATAACCCGTTCTCATTATTTGGAAACGGAGAGGGTCCGAGTATTCTTACACCAAAAGATCCACTTCCTTCAAAATGGTTATTTCGTATCACCATACCTTTCGTGTTTACGCAGCCCAGAGCTGTAAAGGCTGAATTACTCATGTTGAAGGTATTTCCTTTCACCTGTACCAACATAGGCGATTCATTTGGATAGAAATAACGGCGTCGGTCATTTACCAATAAGCCACCAAAACCTCCTGTTATATTGAAGGTATTTTTTTCAATAGTACAGAATGATTCCACTGTTTGTGGTTCATCTACAAGTAATTCCAAGTAAGGGGAATTATGTAATTCAATTCCGAAAAATGTCCCCGAAGGGTTAGAAAAAGTATTACTTACAATAGACATTTGTACGTTGACATTATGCCAAATACCAAGAGACACATACGGGTTATTATCAAAATAATTCCCATTGTTTTTAGTACCCACAACAATATCTCCTTTATTGAGCTCCATAATCAAAACTCCATACCAGTCAAAACCTTCAAAAGAGCAATTTGTAATTGAAATATCAATATTTGAAAGAGGAATACCTCCCGGAATTGTAACACCCGCACGCACTCCGAATTCTGCTTTTAATCCATTAAACGTATTTTCAGGATGTCCATAAAAACCTACATTATTGATAGTTGCCTTGATATACTCCTTTTCTGAGGTGTAATTATACGTAGCGGCAGAGAAACCTGCCAATCCATTTATCTTGGTCTCACTACCAGTACTTAATCCTCCGAGGGGAGTTTTAAAGGTCAAGTCACTCATCGTAATGTCACCTCCTACAAACCTTACCAACACTGTATTTAAATTTTGACCAATCAGTTTATCAACATCTAGGTCTTCAACAGGGTTGATATAAGTCAACTCTTTACCCGCACCTTTGAATATGCCATTGAATTCACGTATTTCAATGAAATTAAGGTAATAATCACCTTCCATCAGTTGAATTACGGTACCTTTACCATTATTTTCTGCTTCTTCAAATGCCTGTATAAAAATTTTTGTATCATCAACCCCACTGGGTTCAATAATAAAAACAGAAATAAAAGATTTTGAAGATTTTTTCAGTTCTACCTGTTCCATTTTCGGATCTATTAGTGAATCACTACAAGCAATAAATAAACCCGAACAAGCAAGAAAAATAAAAATTGTTTTTAAAGTTTTCATCATCTTTAGTTTTAAATTAAATCAGTTTTTTTTTTATTTTCAGATGTTCTCAAAAGCAACATCCCTGTCATTTATCGAGTAAAGCAATCGTAAAACACTACTAATGCCCAACTGTTTAATAGCCGTCGTTTATAGCTTCTTGTAGTAAAACTTTGCCATTACTTATGCCGGACAAAGTGGTAATTCATCCAAATTAACAGTTGTTTTTTTGAAATACAGCGTAAATTCTTCCGCTGGAAACCCGGCTTCTTCATATTTGTATACAACCGTAAGCGTATCTCCTTGTACAGTATAGGTTAATGTTTCCGATTCGGTATTACCATAAGCTATTTTAATATTTAATTTAGCCTCTGTATTAACCATTATTTGTAGCGTTCCGCCAAAAGCGGTAGCATTATTGTAATAATAACAAGCTTCATTGGAAAGCTTATACCAACCTTCAAAAATCTTAGTTTTATCATTAATAAATCTAGCATAAGAAGGCACATCTGCATCTGCCGGAATTCCACCTTCATCATTTAAAATCCATGTTGTTCCGGCGTATGTTTCTAAAAAAGTTTTTGAAGTAGGAGAATCGTCATCATCGTCACTGCAACTGTTAAAACAAACTGCCATAACGAGAAGAATAAGAATCGTAAAAAATTTTGGTATACATCTTTTTGTTTTCATGATTTTTTGATTTAATGATTATTTGATTTCCTTACACGCACAATTGGCGTTAACATTCCTTTATTTTCATCTATAAAGTACTGGAATATAAATCATTAAAACTTAAAAGCCTCGTTGTAATCTTTTGTAAATAGTAGCTAACTAATGTTGTATTGTGGTACTCTGGTTGTATTTTACCCAAAGTGGGTTTTTAAACCGGTACATAGGCTGTAAAAAATTATTCGTGATAAGGAGGTATTTTTTCTATCTTATTCGTTAGAAGTTATCAATACCTTTCTGTAGGGTAAGTTCATTTTTTGAAGCAATTCATTATATCGTACATCCATTCTAATGTCTTCGGCACATGGGTTGAAATTAATATACGTGATAGGATACGCTTTGCTTTCTACGGCTTCATTCAACAAGTCAAATGCCTGGTTTGTAAAACCCAGATAAGCTGCCATTATACCTCGGTGACATGGATTTACGTTATGCTCTTTTGCGTTGGCTTCCATTTCATTCCATAATACCAGTGCTTTTTCCCTTTGGCCGGCTTTTACATAGGCATAACCACGTTGCATTTTCCAATAAGATCCGTTTTTAGGTAGTTTATCATGAAATTCAATGGCTTGTGCGTACTGCTTCCTTTGAAGGCTAACCCAACCCAGTACAAGATTCCCGTAAGGTATATTTTCTTTTAAAGCTAACGCTTTTCGTGCCCATTGTTCAGCCTTATCGAATTCTTTGTTATGATAGTACAATAAGGCAAGCCATGCTGCATAAGATGCGGAAAATGGTTCTATCATCACCGCTTTTTCTGCATGAAATAATGATTTTTTCATATCACCAAAGAGCACATAATACCAAGCAAAATGAGCATGCGCAATTTCATTATTAGGGTTTTTAGCTATCGCATTTTCAAAAGCTTTTTTTGCCTTTGGCCAGTCCCAAGAATTGTATAAATAAAGTATGGATAAAGCGGTATACGCTTCGTCGTTCATCGGGTCTAATTTAATTGCCTTTTCTGCCGATGACATGGCCCGCAAAAAAGCTTCTTGTGCGTTAAGCTGACCATGTCCCATAATAGAATAGCCCAATGCCAAACCCGCATAAGCAAAAGGATCACCTGGGTCTCTATCGATTGCCTTTTGTAAGGTATTGATTCCTTTTTCAAACGATTCTGCGGTACCTTGATTTAAATAATACATGCCCTGTAAATAGGCTTTGTAAGTTTCGGGGTCAACAATTCGAGCTGTTGCCAAATGCTGTTCTTCATTTTTTGAAAACCGGACATCAATCTTATTGGCAATATCTTTAACCGCAGAAGATTGCAGCGCTAATATATTATTCATTTTATAGTTGTATTCATTGGCTAAAAGATGGCGTTCTTTAGAAAAAACATCAATTAACTGAATAAGAATTCGAATACTATCGCCTACTCCCATGACGGATCCTTCGACGATGGTATTTACCTTTAATTCTTTGGCAATTTTTTTTAATAACATATTGCTATTGTGATAACGCAGTGTTGATGTTCGTGAAATTACACGAATTGAACCAATTTGGCCTAATTCACCAATAAGTGCATCATGAATACCTTGCACGATATAATCATTCTCTACCTCACCGGTTAAATTGTGAAGCGGAAGCACGGCAATTGACCTTTCTAAAGGTCTATACGTAGCTACGGCGGCATAAATACCAATACCCAATACAAGTAGTACCGATATAATAATGAGCGCTTTACGGCTTATTTTATTGGGTTTTGTTTCGGTTGCAACCGGAATAACTTGCAGTTCACTTACGAAAGGTTCTTCAACATCGGTAGCGTTACCTTTTCTAAGGACTCCCGGAGATACCTTATAGTATTTTTTAAAAACTTTATTGAAATAACTCGGACTATTAAAACCGACTTGATAGGCAACTTCAGAAGCTGTTGCAACGTCATTTTCTAATAAATTTTTGGCACGGGTTAATCGTATTTCTGTTATAAGATCACTGGCAGATTTACCAGTCAATTTTTTGAGTTTTCTATGCATCATTGACCGGCTTAAGCCGATATTATTGGCAAGTTCTTGGACACTAAAATATTCGTTATCCAAATTCTCTTCAATATTTTGATGGATTCTGGTAAGAAATTGATCATCCATTGACAGTAGCTTTTCCATTCAAAAACGCGTTAGTATTCTTAAAAGTAAAAAGCAATATTTTAAAACACAATGATTTACATCATCGCAATGATAAAATGGTCAAAAAGAAATTATCAAAAACAGGTTAGTGAAGTAACAAACTAGCTTCGCTTTTACTAGCCTATAAAAATTTAAGTAATGAGAAGTCCATAAAATTATGTTTAAAAACTTCTTGAAAACGACCTTCTTTTATAGAAGATTGTTCCATAGTTTTTGCCAGAATAACTTATGAGAAAAATAATACTTGAACTAAGCGTAGTGTGGTAGTAAGGAAACTTTTCGTTTCCGTCTGCGCACGAAGCTAAAGCTTATTGTTTTGCTTTTTCTTTTTTTGTTCAAAACTAAAGCCATAAGATTTAGTGAATATATAAATAAACAGACCTTTCCATTTTGCCTCAAACTCCGCATTTCGTTTAGGTTTTGTTACCTAACGTTTTTCATCGCTTGAGTTCGAATATTTTACTCCGTTAACTTTTTAAAATGCAATACGACAGATTCTTTCCTCCCTGTACTTTTAATAACTAACTCACTTTCCGTTAAGGTCTCGATTTTGTAATTTTCATTCATTCCTTTTCCGAATCCAAGAGATAGAACTTCGCGGCTAGGGTTATAACTCCAACTTCCGATAAATTTTTGAAGGTCACCTGTCCCTAAATCAAATCGTAAAGTTTTATCTGCGTTTAGATGATATGTAGTTTTTTCCTCACTTTCTTTGAAACTCTGTATTGATAAGTCCGAATATCCCTCTCCATTTATATCAGCCAAGGTTACTTTCCATTTCCCAGTCAACTTGTCCGTTAAGTCCTCTTGAGCACACGAAATAAATAATAGTAAGGAAATAATTATTAACTTTTTCACTTTGAATATTTCTTTTTTGTTTATAAATGTTTGGTAATATTGGATATATTCAACCCTTTCAAAACACACTACTACCGCCTATTACTAATACCTTTGTTGTCCTCTATTATAGCCTCCACGTTGCCCTGACATTCCACGTTGTGGCCTAGTACTGTTATTTGTGGTATTAGGAGGTTTAGGGTTTAATGCTTCTATTTTCTTTTTGCTGTATTTTGTCCAGCGTTTAAACTCTTTGTCAGAAAGTGCTTCTTTTAATTTTTCATTCAATTTCGTATTGGTTTCCTCTAAGGTATCCCGATAAGGTGCTAAAAGTTCATTTACTTTTTCCCTTAATTCTTTCATAGCTTCGACATTTTTAGTTTCTATAGCTTCTTTTTGTTTCGCATTTACCATAAAATCTATATCACTAAGAATCAAGGTGTTTTTAAAAGAAAATTGTTCTAGATCCTGGTTGTATTCTAAAATCGCTTTAGAAACCAATTGGCGCTTTTCCTCGTCTTTAACTTTTGCTTCGTCGCAAACTTCATCGGCATCATAGGATACGATGCCAAGGGCATTTTTTGCATTAAACTCTTTAACTTTTATATCCCCTTTTGGTCCACTTTGTGCTGTCATTACATTGGTTTGCACCAATGCTATTGCTATTGCACATAAAAAATATATTTTTTTCATCTTTTTTAGAATTTTATATTAATCTGAAAATAAACTTAATAAAAAATTTATGCAAAGATCAACCGCTTCGCTTTCACATAAAAAATTTAATTATTTCCGTTGGTAAACAAAAAATTAATTTTGTTTATGCTCATTTCATCTTTTTTAAAATTTATTAAGGATTGGTTGACCATAAAGAAGCGCTTGCAAGCATTGCTCTTCTTGGTAGTTTTAAACCTGCAACAATCAATTCGGCAAAATCTTCTGGCTGCAATACTTTTTCAGCATTCCCGTCGGTAATTCCTAGTTCTAGTGATAAGTCGGTTGCAATAGTACTCGGCGTTAAGGTAATAACTCTAATATTATTTTTACGAACTTCTTTCATCAAAGATTGTGACATGCCCATAACCGCGAATTTAGAAGCAGAATACGCAGAAGTGTTTGCATTACCGTTTAATCCGGCTGTTGACGAAACATTGATAATATCGCCTTGATTTTTTTCTATCAAATGTGGCAGAACTTCTTTGGTAACATAGTACATGCCTAAAACATTGGTTTGAATAATAGCAGTCCACTGGTTTACTTCCATGTCATGTAAAGATCCGAATGCCGCAATACCGGCATTATTCACTAAAATATCGACAGAGCCAAGCTTTGCTAGTATGTTTTTAATTCCTTTTTTAACGGCATCGTAGTTAGCAATATCAAAGATCTCATAAGTAGCTTTTACACCGAATTTTTCTAATTCGCTTACGGTTTCTTGTAATAACTTTTCATTTCTACCGGTTATCGCAACATCGATACCTTCTTTGGCAAATGCAATTGCTGTGGCTTTTCCCAAGCCTCTGCTACCACCAGTAATGATTGCTTTTTTATTTTTTAAGTTCATTTTATATAATTTTTCCGTGAGGCTAAATTAAATATTTTCACTTGGTTATTTGGAGAATTAGTTTAGTTTTTTTTCGTTTTGTCGAATCATTGCGTCTTTAAAAATCAAGCAAACAGACCGTTTTACTGATTAAACCAATAGGATAATTTCAAGGTTAACGACCATGTTCTTCCGGAATAAGGAGGTAATAATTGATTATTAGTGTAAACAATAAACAAATCGGAAGCCGGTTTGTAGCGCCATTGCAAACGGGAATTCAAATTAAAATTATTGGATTGTTCATTATACTGAAAAAGGGTGGTGAAAAAGAGTTTATTGGTAAAAGTAATATCCGCTTTGGCACCAAGTAACCAAAATTCGGTGGTGTTCCATGGCGCAGGCAGGCTGATATTATTATAACTTAAAGAAGTACTCAGGCTCACATAAGGTTGAAATCGATAGCCTAATTCATTGGTAAATACCAACCAATTTCCATCTTCGTAATAGGCACCAATTCGACCGCCAAAGGAATAGGTAAACATACTTTGTGGTTTTGACGAATACGCCATTCGCAAGGCATTCCAATAGTGTTTTGAACCAACCGGAAGTTCCGGCTTACCGGTTCCTGTTGGGTCAAAAGGTTCTAAAAGTTCGACAAACTCATTGATAAATAGAAACCACAAAGAGCTTCGATTTCTAAAGTTTATATCATATCGAAGTAAATTGAGATAGTCGGTATTCTTCATTTTTTCATCGAAGAAATAATTACTAATCAATTTCGGACCATGACTAAATATTTTTTTGCTTTTTGGATAAAATAAATAGCCTAAAAAAGGTCTGATTTTGACAAAATTATTACGTGGCACATAGCCCACTTCAGCGCTATAGCTCTCGCTAACATACTCCTCTTGAACTCCCCAATTCCATTTTTGGCTGTTGTATTCCATGTTTACAGCCTGTGTTATCCCGTTTCCGGAATCATCAGGTGAAAATGATTTAAAGACAAAAGCTTTACCCGACCATAAGTTATTAGAGGATGCTAAATTGTATTCTAAACCCATGTTTCTGTTGTATTTTGAATACAAATCATGATATTCATCGGTATCTTCGGGGTATTTTGTAGATTCTTTGTTTACGAATAGAAGTCCGATACTCGATCGGCTAAATAACTTTCTTTGTAAGGAAACTGCTGCAAAATTCTGACTCGGTAAACCAGTATCTTTATCATTGGAGGTTTGCATATCCATAATACCAATACGCCAATCTTCATTTATATTCCCGCTGACTCTAATTCCGGCATCAATTGGTACTTCTAAACCGATTCTTCGCGAAAAGAACGGACGAATTGTAGCGTAACCAAAATTCGCAAACAGATCGGCATTTTCTAAAAAGAACTGTCTCTTTTCAGGAAAAAATAGTTCAAATCGATCTAAATTCGCTATCTGTTGATCGACTTCTACTTGTGAAAAATCAGGATTTATAGTCAAGTCTAAATTGAGAGAAGAGGTCAAAGCGAATTTAACATCTCCACCAAATTTGGCTTCAAAGTCTGTTGTATTTTCATCGATGTTAGTGCTGGTTACACTACCAAGAGCATACGGAATTAACGAATAATTGATTCCTGTAGCCGTTGGCGGAGCATCCCAAACTAAAACACCGGAATAAGCCAAAGAAGAAGTAGGATATTGTTTCGGGATTGGTGTCCAGCTCGATTTTTCACTTGATTTTAAATCTAATCTGCTAAAATTGATACCCCATTCTTTAACTCCTTTCTTATAACGAATTGATTTAAAAGGAATTGCCATTTCAACAACCCATTTATCTTTATCGCGTTTTACTTCGGAAATCCATTTGCTATCCCAGTTTAAATCGACTTTACTACCATCGTACATGGTTCCATCCCATTGCGCACCTGCGGCACTCGCCCCAAATGAAAATCCGGCAGTTTGATTGTTAAAAGGATCTATAAAAAATAGAAAATTATCGTTTTTACCGAATTCAAAATCCCTAGTTAGCGATTCAACATAATACTGCCCTTCAAAACTATTGAAAAAAATTGCCGCCAAATAAATGTTTTTATCATCATAGGCCATTCTAATTTCAGAGGTTTCTATCGCTTTTTGCCCATCTTCGGGCAAAACCATAAAAAAATCTTTGGCAACATCGGTAATTTGCCAAATTTCTTCGTCTATAATTCCGTCAATTACGATTGGTAAATCTGTTTTTCGAATATGCAAGCGATAATCGGCATTCTCTTTTTGCGCTTGTAATGATGGTAAAAAGAAGATAAAAACAAGTACTGCGATAAGGTAATTTTTTACAACTAAAAAAAAGCTATCTCTTTGAAAAGGATTCATTGCCTTCGAAAATTCAGTAAAAAAACAGGAAGGATCTTCAGTATAGATAGTCTTACTATTCTTCATTGGTTTGGAGCATAAATATAGTGAAATACTTATTTATTTTTGTAGAAAACTGTGGCTATTTTTATTGATTTTTTAGAAGGGGAGTTTCTTTATGCTTTTTGATATAAATATTACTTTTTTTTTATAAATTTAAAAAATGAATGATCATGCATTTTTACACGATTGATATATATAATATTGTATATCAGCTAGTAACATTCTTTTATTTGTACTAATAATTTAGGCTGTATCTCATAGTAAACTCAAATAGGTAATGACGGGTATTAGTATCAAATACGATTAAGTTTCTTTCAAAAGATTCCCTTTTCCAAGGGAATGACAGTGGGTTTGAATGGGCTTCTTGCAAAGGAGTCCTTTTATAATTTAAAAAAAGGAATGACATATAATAATAGCACACGTCATAACGAGCGACCGCAGGGAGCGTGGTTATCTGTCGAAATATACTCCAAACAAACTTTCATCAAGGAACA
>RCMY010000383.1_pt1 | contig 41582 bp, 16 predicted proteins | sample 2041341 | NCBI WGS metagenome assembly RCMY01 (sample SAMN09708234, study PRJNA481090) | Marine sediment metagenome, whole genome shotgun sequencing project. | reverse complement strand
AAACGGTGGTGCCGAGGAGGCTGCCGATGGCGAACGTGATGGCGCAGGCGCCGGCGGCCCAGCTGACCTGACGTGCGGCGGTCTTGAAGGCTGACCGTTCGGTGAACCGGGCGAGGAGTACACCGACGAGCGCCGCCGCCGTCAGGCCGACGATGACCGAAGCGATCATCGCGGCGTTGCCCTCGAGCAAGAACCACGGCAGCAATGGCAGGATTGCACCGATCCCAAATGCAACAAATGAGCTGGCGGCCGCGCCGACCGGATCGCCGACGTCCTCGGGATTGACACCCAGTTCCTCGCGTGCATGGACTTCGAGAGCAACGTCGGGGTTTTCGTGAACTGCCTCGGCGAGCTCGAGGGCACGGTCCTTGTCCAGTCCGCGTTTCGTGTAGAGGGCCTGAAGCTCTCGCATCTCGCCGGCCGGATTGTTGGCGAGCGACTCACGCTCGATCTGCAGTTCGCGTTCGATGAGTTCGTTTTGCGCCTTCATCGAGACGTATTCGCCAGCCGCCATCGAGGCAGCACCAGCGAGAAGGCCCGACACACCGGCGATCACGACCGACGAGCTCGTCTCGGATGCCGCAGCAACACCGAGGATCAGCGCAACGTTCGAGACCAGCCCATCGCTGACGCCGAACACTGCAGCACGTGCAGTTCCGCCCTGCACATTTCGGTGTTCGTGCACCATGTGGGAGTGGCCGGGATCCGGGTCGTGACGCTGAGCCATGGTCGAGACCATAGCGACCCCGGCACCGAGCGCCTCAGCCGTCTCGCAAACTTGTTTTCGATGACCAGCGTTGTCGGGGTCTAACAAGGAAGCCTCACAAAACGACGTAGGTTGCAGTGTGAAAGGTGCCACAGTCAAAATATGTTAGGCATGCTTTACTTCACCCGAGTGCGTCTCTACGCTCACGACCATGCATCGTTCATACGCGCTCACCACATCCCTGATCGTGAGCGTCGCGCTCCTTGGATCCGCATGCGGTTCTGACGCAACGTCAAACTCTCTCGAAGGAGCAGCTGCGACCGTGTACGACGGAGCCTGTGCCGATTCGACAGGAACGGAAGTCACGATCTACTCGGGCCGCAGCGAGGACCTCGTACAACCTGTCCTCGACGCCTTCGAGTGCGCGACGGGAATCTCGACGACGACAAACTTCGGCGACCCGACCGACCTCGCCCTCGCGCTCACCGAGGAGGGCGACCGCACCCCAGCCGACGTGTTCCTCTCGAAGTCCCCCGGCGCCGTGGGCTTCCTTCGCAACGAAGGCCTCCTGACCCCCCTCAGCAACGATCTCACCAATCTCGTCGATCCGGCCAACGCTGCTTCGGACCGAACGTGGGTTGGCATCACCGGCCGCCAACGGGTTCTCGTCTACAACATCGACAACGTCGACGAGGCCGACCTTCCCACCAGCGTCTTCGACCTGACCGCCGAGAAGTACCGTGGCAGGGTCGGCATCCCCGCCACCAACGGATCCTTCCAAGACTGGTTCACCGTGTTTCGTGCACGCGAGGGTGAGGATGTCGCCATCGAGTGGCTCGATGCGATGGTGGCCAACGACGCAGTCAAAACCGAAAGCAATCGTCCGACCGTCGATGCCGTCGGACGCGGCGAGTTCGACTTCGGGCTGGTCAACCACTACTACAATTTTCAAGAGGCCGAAGCCCTCGGCGATTCCCATCGGGCAAAGAACCATTCGTTCGCGAGCGACGACATCGGCTCGCTGGTGATCGTGACTGCTGCCGGCATCACCTCCTCGAGCGACAACGTTGATGATGCCGAGGCTCTCATCGAGTTTCTGTTGTCCGAAGGGGCACAGACGTTCTTCACCAACGACACCCTCGAGTACCCATTGGCGTCAGGCGTCCAACCAGCGCCAGAGCTGCCGGCTCTCGATGATGCTGGCGCCGATTTCGACGTCGACTTCGACTCGCTCGGAAACGGACTGCAGCGCACCGTCGAGATCATCGACGCGAGCGGCATCAACGGATGACCCAGGAGATCCTGGACCAGCGCACCGCCCCGTTACCCCTCCGGGTACTGGCCACAATCGCCACGGTATTGCTCGCTGGTCCGGGCGTGTATCTGATCGTTCGCAACTTCACCGCCGACGCTGATCCCGCGGGTTTGTTGTTCTCGGATCGAACCCTTGGCCCGCTTCGGCGCACGCTGGCACTCGCAACACTCGTCAGCGTGAGCTCGGCATTTCTCGGCACGTCGTTGGCCTGGTTGACGTCTCGGACCGATCTGCCGTTTCGCCCGCTCTTTCGCGTGCTCCTGACCTTGCCACTCGTGTACCCAACCTTCATCGGCGCCGCTGCACTGGTTCGAACGCTGAATCCCGGAGGTCTCGTGAACGATGCGCTGGCCAATCTCGGGGTCGACCGGACGCCGACGATTGGCGGGCTGACCGGGTCGTGGTTGGTGCTCACCCTGTTCACGTATCCCTACGTCTACCTACCTGTCGCGGCTCGATTCTCCCGTCTTCCGGGATCGATCGAGCAGTCGGCCCGACTACTCGGCAACAGTGCCACCGATGTCTTTCGACGAATCATCCTCCCACAGGCTGCAGGCTCGATCGCGGCGGGTTCTCTGCTCGTCTTCTTGTACGCGATCAGCGATTTCGGCGCAGTGTCGATCTTGCGTTATGACACGCTCACACGCGCAATAGCCTCCAATCAGCTGGCCAACCGACCGGTCGCTCTCGCGCTCAGCTTGCTGCTCCTCATCCTCGCGTCCGTCGTGGTGTTGGCCGAACGATTCGCACAGCGGCGCCGTCGCACCGGCGACTCGCCTCGCTCCCATATCCCTGCAAACGTGCCACTTGGCCGGTGGCGTCTACCGGTCACGGGATTCGTCTGTTTCGTGGTGCTCAATGCGCTGGGTGCCCCACTCGCAGCGCTCGTCGATTGGAGCGTTCGCGGCCTGGTACGTGGACGTCGAAATGGGCGCGGACTCACCGTCGACTCGGCCGAGATCGCCGAGGTCACGTGGAACACACTCCGCGTCAGTGCCATCGCGGCAGTCGTCTCGATTCTCATCGTTCTCCCAATCGCCATCTTGTTCGGCCGCTACCGATCTCGAATCGGCGCGGCGGGACATGCCGTCGCGATCTCGACGTTTGCGCTACCCGGAATTCTCGTCGCCCTGGCTGCCACGTTCTTCATCTCGAGCTCGGATTGGACCTTCAACACGTTCCACAACACGATGGGCATTCTGATCTTTTCGTACGTCATCCGCTTCGCTGCGCTGGCGATGGGAACCACGCTGCTTGCGGTGCAGCTGGTGCCCGAACGCCTCCGAGATGCCAGTCAGACGCTGGGCGCCGGAACGTGGCGCAGACTCCGAACGGTCGAGCTGCCGCTGATGGCCCCGGGCCTCCTCGCCGCGGGCGGGCTCGTCCTGCTGTCCACGATGAAGGAACTTCCGATCAGCCTGTTGCTCTCACCGTTCGAATTCGAGACCTTGGCCACGCGGATCTTCGCGACGTTCAACGAATCGTTCGTCGCTGAAGCTGGCCTCATGGCGTTGGCGCTCGTGCTGCTCTCGTTCGTCGCCACCTGGGCCATGATCATCCGCCCTAGCGAACGTCACAGCACGAACCACTCTCCGCCACGGTCGGTCAGACGGCGGTAACCACGATTCGTTCGCCAGCGAATGGGCCGATGCCGTAGGGCCGACCGTCGACGGTCACCGTGGTCGTGCCATCGGGTGATACAGCGGTCACGGTGCCCTGTCGACCGGGCAATACGCCGACCTCTTCGAGATACTCCAAGAGGCCAGGTTCGAATTCGAGTTCCTCGGGAATTCGCTGAACGGTGAAGGAATCACCGACGGTCACTTCGCTCAGGATCTGCGTGTCGGACGGTCGTTCGTAACCTGACCCCGGAATTGGATTGCCATGTGGACACGTCGTCGGGTTTCCCAAGACTCGAGCGAGCGCCTTCTCGACCACAGGGCTGATCACATGCTCCCATTTCCCCGCCTCGTGATGAGCTTCGGCCCAGCTGAGTTCGAGCATGTCGGTCAAGAACCGTTCGGCCAGACGGTGTCGTCGAACAACCTGTTGGGCGAGAACTAGACCATCGTCGGTCAGGGTGATGTCACCTGATTGATCGACGGCGACCAAGCCTTCTCGCTCCATCTTCCGCACCATCTCAGACACTGCGGGACGAGAGACTTCGAGTCGTTCAGCGATTCGCGCTTGTTTGACTTCCAACCCGTCCTCGCGGAGTTCGAAGATCGTCTCGCAGTATTCCTCGAATGCGGGGTGATACTCAGGCGCTTTGTAGACCACACACAACCTTAACAGGGCCGGACTCCTCGCAATCTGTGGGCCAACCTAGGCTGAAGCGCATGCCCCGACGGTCGGATACCGCGCTCAACGAGGCACTGCTTCGGTTCGGAGCTGAGCGACAGTGGCACCGCTTCACCAAGCCTGTGCGCACGATCACTGTCTGGGATCTCGACGATGTGCTCGAGTCGATCGCAGAGGCCGAGAAGGCGACACACGCTGGACAGTGGGTCGTTGGGCTGTTGAGCTACGACGCCGGCCCTGCGTTCGATCCCGCCGTCCGAAGCCAACGGGACGAGTCGGTCCCGCTTCTGGTGCTCGGGGTGTTCGACGGCCCCGAAACGTCCACCGGTCCAATCGACGGCCCATTCGAGATCAGCGAATGGACACCGGATCAGACCGAGGCCGACTATTCCGTTGCCATCGACCGGGTTCGAGAATACATACGGTCGGGCGAGACATACCAGGTGAACTACACGGTCCGCCGCCACGCAACCTTTTGGGGAAGCGCCGAAGGGCTCTTCGCCTCGCTGTCTCGAGCTCAGCGGGCTCAACACGACGCGTTTTTGCATCTCGGTTCACATGCGTTGTGCTCGGCTTCACCAGAGCTGTTCTTCACTCGTGACGGCGACGAGTTCACGTCTCGGCCAATGAAGGGCACACGACCCCGGCACTTCGACCCGCCGACCGACGCCGCCATCGTTGGCGAGCTCGTGTCGAGCATGAAGGATCGAGCCGAGAACGTGATGATCGTCGACATGGTCCGAAACGATCTCGGCCGGATCGCCCACATCGGCACCGTGGAAGTACCGACGTTGTTGGAGGTCGAGACGTACCCGACTGTGCACACCATGACCTCCACGGTCACCGCTCGATCGTCGGCGGGTCTTGTCGACTCGCTTCGCGCCCTCTATCCCATCGCGTCGATCACCGGCGCCCCAAAGTACCGCACGACCGAGATCATCGCAGAGCTCGAAGAGTCCCCTCGCGGTGCCTACACGGGGTCGGTCTTCGCGCTGTCGCCCGAGGGTCGTTGGGAATTCAACGTGGTGATTCGCAGCGTGTGGCTCGATCTCGAGAAAGGCCTCGCCACGTACGGCGTCGGTGGCGGGATCGTGTGGGACTCGCGGGCGGACAGTGAGTGGAGTGAGACCGAACACAAGTCGCGAGTGCTCGCACGGGCGGGGAAACCGCTCCAACTGCTCGAGACCATGGCGTGGACACCAGACGGCGGGATCTCGCTGCGTCAGCGCCACATCAACCGGCTCCTCGACGCAGGTGATCATTTCGGCATCCACATCGACATGCAGGTCGTGATGGATCTGTTGAACACGGTCCGCTCCGACACACCGGTCATGCTTCGTCTGTTGATCGACGCGGATGGCCAGCCCGATTTGCAGGTGCGAGCGTTGCCACCGGACTCCGGCGAGACCCGAGTGCTGCCGGTCGACACCGAACCAACCGATCCATTCGATGAGTTCCTGGTGTACAAGACGACAACGCGGACCCGCTACGACGAGGCACTCGAGCGGTTCCCCGATGCGCCAGATGTGATCTTGTGGAACCGTCGGGGTGAACTCACCGAGACCTGCATTGCCAACCTGGTGCTCGAGTTCGAGGGTCGGCTCGTCACCCCCCATCGCCAGAGCGGTCTACTCGCTGGCACACTGCGCGAAGAACTCCTCGAGCGACAGCAAGTCACCGAGATGGTTCTGACACTCGACGATCTCGATCGCGCCGATCGCGTCTTCACGATCAACTCGGTGCGCGGCTGGGACGAAATCGACGTTCAGAGACGACCCGGATAGCCCGAAGCTGCGAAGATCAGAAACGCCGGAGAAAAACTCCCGAGCGCGGCTTGGGTGTGACGTACGTGCTCTTCGGCGGCATGTTCAGGCCGGCGTCGGCCACCGCAAACACTTCGGCGGGCGTCACGGACTGCAGGAGAAACAAGATCTCGTGATCCCCCAGCGATTTCACCAGCTGGCGACGGTTGGCGTCGTCGAGAAAATAGCTGATGCGCCCCTTCGACCGTTCAGGATCGATGCCGAGGATGGGTCCGATTATCTGTTGTTGAAGACGTACAGGGTCGATTGCATCGACAGGAGAATCTGACAACGGCGCATGCAGACGGCCACACCACCACCGACCGCTCAGATACACACCAATCTGCCCAGGTTTGTCGGGGAGTTCCCGATCGAGCGATGGGCGCAGCACCAGCCCGAGATCGTCGATCAGCTTCTTCTCGATCTCCTGTAAGTTTCCTTCGTCAGGGACGGTGACCCGGCGGTGAAATGGATCGATGTTGAGGCGATCGTCGGAGAAGGCGACTCCCAGCAGGTACTTGCCGCGCGGTTCGCCGATTCGTTTCGCGACTTCGCCCGCGGCGGCAGCTCGATGATGCCCATCCATGATGTAGAACTCATGAGGCTCGAACAAGTCGGTGATCACTGCACACGTCGTTGGATCGTCGACGATCCACACCGCCTGTTCAAGCCCGTCGCCTGAGACGAAGTCGAGCACGGGTGCCGTCGTTGCGAGGATTCCGTCGAGGAGCGACCGAACGGCCGGGTCGGACCGATAGCCGAGCGCAATCGGACTGGAGTGCACGCCGAGCTTTTCGAAGTGGTACGACAGGTGTACGGCACGGTCGGCACTGACCTGCTCGTGCCGCTTCACTCGTCCGTTTAAATAGTCCCTCGTCTCGACGACTCCAACGATGCCCACCTGCACGTGTCCGTGGAGCGTGAGCCGATAGAGAAAGAACGCCTCGCGCCCGAGATCGATGAACGCACCGGACGCAAAGATTCGCTGCAACGCCTCGCCACCAAGTTCGAGCAGACGCTCTGATGAGGCGTCATCCTCGGGGCCACCGTCTCCGGGCGACCGGGTGACCAAGGTGTAACTCTCGGGATGCGTTTCGAGATAACGGGTGCGTTCGACCACAGACATCGAATCGAACGCCGGTGCGGGCACACGGCGAACGAAATCGGGGCGCACGTACGACCCTTCAAATGCAGCGAAGCTGACCACTATCCGCAGTGCCGATCAGCGACGGACACCGCAAGGACATCGTCGTCCGAGGCGATGATCGAGAGCACATCGGGCGATGGCGCATTTTCGAGGTGAATCGATGCGACTGCGGCCACCGAACCGGTGAACAGCTGGTTGTTCACGTCCTGCACGTTGAGGCCCGCCCCACGCAGCGTCTCGAACACTTTGGCCAACACCCCAACCCGATCGAGATGGCGAACGGTCAGAATCGCTCCGCCAACGGGTTCGACGACAAGATTCACGCAGTTCGTGATGTGACCACCCAGATAGGCATCGATGACTGCGACCGTTCCTTCGGCGACGGCGTTCTGTGCCTGCCTGGTCGACGCGCCGATGTGGTGTGATCCCACGACGAGCGGGTGTGTCGACAACGGTGACGACCAATCGCCGTCTCCGCCAGCCGGTTCGTCTGGCCAGACGTCGAGGCCCGCACGAATACCACGAGAATTCATTGCGTCGAGGAGCGCTGTCTCGTCGACCACATCACCACGCGACGTGTTGAGAAACACCGCGCCGTCCTTCATTTTTGCGAAGAAGGCGGCATCACACATACCGGTTGTCTCCTCGGCCTTCGGGACATGGAGCGAGACCACGTCGGCCTGGGCGAGCAGCTCGTCCTCGGTATCGACCAAGGAGATTCCCGCCGAACGGAGCCGAGACATCGCTGCCGCCGGCCGACCGGGCTTTCGAAGGGCAATCACGTTCATACCAAATGCGTTTGCCCGTTCTGCCAACGCGAAACCAATATCGCCCAGACCGATGATTGCCAGTGTCTTGCCGAAGATCCCGTCCGCGTTGCTGTATACCTTCTTGTTCCACTTTCCTTCGGCGAAGTCGGACATACCGAGCGCGATGTGGCGATCGATCGCCAACAACAGCGCCATCGCCAACTCGGCGACGGCGATCGCGTTCTGGCCAGGCACGTTCGACACGTAGATGCCTGCCGCCGATGCGGCGTCTTTGTCGATGTTGTCGGTGCCAGCGCCGGCGCGGACGATCAATCCGAGCGAATCGGCTGCGTCGATGGCATCGGATGTCACCTTCGTCGAGCGAACGACCAGAACATCGGCCGGCGACGCTACCAAGTAGGCGGGAAGTGTGTCGGCGGTGAGGTCGGGTTGGACGTCGACCTCGTGCCCAGCCTCGCGAAGTGGCGCGAGGAGATCGTCCGCAAGGGAATCTGCGCAAAGAACTCTCATGATGTGTGTACTTTCTCGGGGCCCACGCCGGTCGGGACGGACGCGAGGACGGTCAGCGACCAAAGCGTACATCATTGCCCGAACGGCGCTCAGCCCGAGTCCCCCGTACATGGGACCGAACACAGCTTTGGGGACACGCTGCCGAGCGGGCAGACTGTCTCGGTGAAAGCACTCGTGTTCGAACGCCAGGAGGCTCGCTACGCCGCGGCCTCGATCACCTCAGCCATTCGTCCGGGATCGGGCGCAGGAATAGGACCCCTGCATCTGGCCGACATCGATGCACCCGCGTTGCCGAACGACGAATGGACTCGAGTCCGGCCGCTCCTCACCGGGATCTGTGGATCCGACCTCTCGACAATCGACGGCCATTCATCGGGGTACTTCGAGAACCTCGTGAGTTTTCCCTTCGTCCCCGGACACGAGGTCGTCGGCCTGACGCCTGATGGCACTCGAGTGGCGCTCGAGCCCGTCCTCGGCCCAGCTGCCCGAGGCGAAACCCCAGTCGGAGACTCCCCCGGCGATTCCGACGACTACGGGTACCTGCTCGGCGGCTCGATCGGCAACGGCATCCAAGTCGGCTTCTGCGCAGGCACGGGCGGGGGTTGGGGTGAGGAATTCGTCGCACATTCCAGCCAGCTTCACTCGGTCCCCGACACTCTCTCGGACGAGGCTGCCGTGATGCTCGAACCGGTCGCCGGTGGCGTTCACGCAGCGGCCCGAGCGCAGATCGACGGAGGCACCGTCGTTGTGCTCGGCGCTGGCACGATGGGTCTCGTGACGCTCGCTGCTATCCGTGCGTACACAAACGCCGAGACCATCGTGGCGGTCGCCAAATACCCGGTGCAGAAGTCGTTTGCGACCGAACTCGGCGCCGACGTTGTGGTCTCACCTGGCGAAACGGCTCGTGCGATTCGTCGAATCACGGGCTGCCGTATGATCGGCGACAACCTCGCTGGCGGGGCCGACGTCACCATCGATGCAATCGGAAACGCTGCGTCGATCTCGCAGGCGATAGGCATCACTCGTCCGCGAGGCCGTGTGATGATGGTTGGAATGCCTGGCAAGGTCACCATCGACCTGACCGCGCTGTGGCATCGAGAAACAGAGCTGCTCGGTGCCTACACCTACGGCACCGACACCTGGGCAGACGGCACGACGGTCTCCAGCTTCGAGCGCGCCATGGAGCTCACCAAGTCTGCCGACTTGGGTCGCCTCGTCTCGGCCAAGTACCCGCTCGACCGATACAAGGACGCCATTTCGCACGCAGCCCAAGCGGGCCAGCGTGGCTCGATCAAAGTGGTCTTCGAGCAGTAAAACGTCGGGACTTCCGCCCGACATCCACCTCGACACCGTCCAACATGCTGTGACGCACGACACAGTGACCTGGCACCTTTTTGACGAAAGGGGTCAGGCCCCCTTTTCGAGAAAGGGGTCAGGCCCCGTTTTGGACAAAGGGGTCAGGCCCCACGGGCGCAGCAGCCGAGCATCGAGAGCCGCCAGGCTCGGATTGCGACAGCTGGAGCGAGGAACGAGCGGGAAACTCGAGCAAGTTCGAAGCTGCGAAGCCGGTTCGAACGGACGCGGCCTCCGGCCAGCAGCCGAGCATCGAGAGCCGCCAGGCTCGGATTGCGACAGCTGGAGCGAGGAACGAGGGGGGAACTCAGCTGATGTCGATCGGCTTGGCTGGGAGATTTCCTGCGGCGATGGGGGCGATGAACTCGCGGAGTCTCGTTGGAAGGAGGAGCTCATTGCTGGCGACCAGCGTGTCGATGTCCCACCACTTGGCTCCCCTGAAGGCGAGCGCTTCGAAGTATTCGAGGCCTTGGGGGTCGTACTCGCCGCCGTCACACCAGGCGACATGGATCCACTCTTGTGAATCGAAGAAGTACCCGGCGAAGGTGAACTCGCACTCCTGGGTCCAGATACAGGGCCCGAGTTCGAAGTCGGTGATGCCGGTTTCCTCGATGATCTCTCGTTTGGCCGCCTCTGCGCTGCTCTCGCCGGGGTCGATGCCACCACCGGGAATTTCCCACCACGGTTCCTTCGACGGGTCACCGGGGTCGATCGAGTTGATGAGGAATATGCGGGCCTCCCTGTCGAGAAGAACCACACGAGCCGCCGGCCGTTTCTGTCGCACAACTGAAGAATGTATCGGTCGTTCGTCGCTGCGAAGCGAGTTCGAACGGGCCGCGGCCTCCGGCAATCGACCGAGCATCGAGGAGGCGCTAGCCGACGGACTGCGACGGATAGAGTACGACGGTGACAGAACGAGACTCCGACGCGCCTGCACAGCGGTATGACGCTGCGCTCGCCGACACGATCGAAACCACCTGGCAGGCACGCTGGAAGGCCGACGGGACCTACCACACGCCAAACCCAGCGGGGACTTTCTCCGAAGGCCCAGCGAACGGCCCCGCCGACCTCGCCTCTCGCGAAAAGCTCTTCATCATGGACATGTTCCCGTATCCATCGGGAACGGGGCTGCACGTCGGCCACCCACTCGGATACATCAGCACCGACGTGTACGCGCGCTTCAAACGAATGACCGGCTTCAACGTGTTGCACACGATGGGCTACGACGCCTTCGGGCTTCCCGCCGAGGAACACGCTCGTGCCACCGGCGAACATCCGCGGGTCAACACCGAAGCCAACATCGCAAACATGAGTCGACAGCTCGCCCGTCTCGGCCTCGGCCACGACGATCGCCGATCGATCGCGACAACAGATGATGCGTACTACCGCTGGACCCAGTGGATCTTTACCCAGATCTTCAACGCCTGGTTCGACGAGGCTCAGGGCAAGGCCCGCCCGATCGAAGAACTCGAGGCCGAGTTCGCGTCGGGCACACGCGAACCCGCCGATGGCAGTTCGTGGTCCGAGCTCTCCCCAGCCGACCGCCGAGCACTGATCAACACCTACCGCCTCGCCTACGTGTCCGAGGCGCCCGTCAACTGGTGCCCGGGCCTCGGCACCGTCTTGGCCAACGAAGAAGTGACCCCCGAAGGTAGAAGCGACCGCGGCAACTACCCGGTCTTTCGTCGCCCACTCAAACAATGGATGATGCGCATCACCGCGTACGCCGATCGTCTCCTCGACGACCTCGATCTGCTCGACTGGACCGACAGCATCAAAACGATGCAACGCAACTGGATCGGACGCTCCGAGGGCGCGCACATCGACTTTCGAGTGCCAACGGCGACGATCGACGGTGGCGAGGTCGCGACGATTCGCGTCTTCACCACACGTCCTGACACCCTCTTTGGCGCGACCTACATGGTTGTCGCACCCGAACATCCCCTCGTCGAGAATCTCACCACCGATGCCTGGCCCGGGGGAACCAAGGACAGCTGGACCGGCGGCGCCGACACTCCTGCCGATGCCGTTGCCAGCTATCGACACCGCACCTCGCAGATGAGCGACATCGACAGGCAGGAGAACAAGGACAAGACCGGCGTCTTCACCGGCAGCTATGCCGTCAATCCAGTCAATGACAAGTCGATCCCGGTGTTCATTGCCGACTACGTGCTGATGGGTTACGGCACCGGCGCCATCATGGCTGTGCCGGGCCAGGATGAACGGGACTGGGAGTTCGCCAGCGTTTTCGACCTGGACATCGTGCGTACCGTTCAGCCGCCAGACGACTTCGAGGGCGATGCGTACACGGGGAGTGGTCGAGCGATCAACAGCGGCTTTCTCGACGGCATGGAGGTGGCCGAGGCGAAATCCGCGATGATCGATCACCTCACCGAGATCGGAGCCGGTGAAGGAACGATCACCACCAAGCTTCGAGACTGGCTCTTCGCGCGGCAACGTTACTGGGGAGAACCGATCCCCATCGTGTTCGACGAAGACGGAAATGCCCGCGCCCTCCCCGACGAGATTCTGCCGGTCAACCTTCCCGAACTGATCGACTGGGCACCTCGAGAGCTCGATGAAGAATCAGAACCCGAACCCCCTCTGGGCCGGGCCGAAGGCTGGACCACGGTCGAACTCGATCTTGGCGACGGCGTCCAGACCTTCAAACGCGACCTGAACACGATGCCGCAATGGGCTGGTTCGTGCTGGTACTACCTGCGCTACATCGACCCGTTGAGTGACGACGTCATCGTCAACCCCGTCGCAGAGAAGTACTGGATGGGCGGCGACAACCCGGCCGATGGCGGCGTCGATCTCTACGTCGGCGGTGTCGAACATGCGGTGCTTCATCTGCTGTACAGCCGCTTCTGGCACAAGGTGCTCTACGACCTCGGACATGTCAGCACACTCGAGCCGTTCAAACGTTTGATCAACCAGGGATATATCCAGGCATATGCGTACACCGACAAGCGCGGCATGTACGTCGAAGCCAGCGAGGTCGACGAGGTCGACGGTGCGTGGGTGCGCGACGGCCAACCCGTCAACCGAGAGTTCGGAAAAATGGGCAAGGGCCTGAAGAACTCGGTGACCCCCGATGACATGTACCGCGAGTACGGCGCCGACACTCTGCGGTTGTACGAAATGTTCATGGGGCCCATCGATCAGGATCGGCCGTGGGAAACCAAGTCCGTCGTCGGATCGCAGCGTCTCTTGCAGAGGATCTGGCGCAACCTGGTCGACGAGAAGAACGGCGCGCTCACGATCGCCGACATCGCCGTCCCAGACAACCTCAACCGCATCCTGCACCGCACGATCGACGCCGTCCGTCGAGACATGGACGCGCTCAGCTTCAATACGTCGATCGCCCGAATCACCGAACTCAACAACGAGCTCACCAAACTCGAGGGACCAACACCCACCGCAGTCGCAGACCCACTCGTTCGGATGATCGCACCGCTCGTGCCCCATGTGGCCGAGGAGCTCTGGAGCCGGATGGGCCATGACGACTCGGTGGTCTACGCCGAATTCCCCGTCGCCGACCCGCAGCTGCTCGTCGATGACGAGGTCGAGATTCCTGTCCAGATCAAAGGCAAGGTACGCTCTCGAATCACGATCGCAGCCGACGCCGATGAGGCGACGACACAAGCCGCCGCGCTCGCCGATCCGCGGATCATCGAACTGCTCGATGGCGCCGAGATTCGCAAAGTGATCGTCATCCCGGGAAAGCTCGTGAATATCGTGGCCTGAGAGCGACACCACCGCGCCACCCTTTGGGGCTGAAAACCCACCGATTTGAACGGGTTTCGGGGCCTCCGTCGTTCGCCATCCTCTCAAATCGCTTTGTGTGCCGCCGATGGGCCTTGAGTCGTTCGGCGCGGGGAGACGCGAGTCAAAATGAGAATGCGAGATACTGCATCGACAGTATTCACGCTCTTCGCGATCACTGCGGGAGCGGTGTACCTCGTTGTCCGCGCCACAACCCTCGGCGACGGTTGGACCATCGCGCTTTCGGTTCCGCTGTACATCGCCGAGCTCACCGCGTTCGTACAGTTCTTGCTTTTTGCACTCATCGCCTGGCATGCGCGTCATCGGGTGCTGCCGCTCACCCGCAACGGCGCGCCGCTGCGGCCGTCCCGGCCGGTCGACCAGATGGATGTGGTCGTCGACGCGCGCGCGAGGAGTGCGCCCGAACTCGAGCGCACGCTGGTCGGCGCGCGTTCGGTCAAACACATCGCTGCTCTTCTCGTAATCGACGACGAACATCGACCCGAGATCTTCGAGGTCACCAGAGCGCTCGGCGCCGACTACATCTCGGATCGTTCGACCGATGAGCAGTGCATCGATGCCCTGATCGAGGTGAGCACAACTGAACGCGTCGGTTGGCTCGAGGCCGGCCAAGTACCCATGCCCGACTTCTTGGCGGCTGGCGCACGTCGGCTGGCCGATCCCGCAGTGGGCGTCTGGCAGAGCCCGATCGGCATGCTCAACGTCGACTCGTTCGCGCACATGCAAGGTGGCCGCGACGAAGACGGTGTCGTCCGAACGATCATCGGCCCCGGGCTCGATGGATTTGGTGTGGCTCCCTGGACCGGATCAGGGTCCGTGGTTCGCAGACACGCAATCGAACTCCTCGGCAGTTTTGACAACTCACCATCACCGATAGGCCAGCGTCTGATCGCCTTGCAGCGCGCTGGATGGACCACCGCGTGCGACAACGAGGCGCATGTCCGGGCCATAGCGCCGGACGACCTCGACGACTACCTGGTCACCCGCCGAGGACAGGCGACGTCCGCTCTCGGAATGTTCGCCACGAAGAACAGTCCACTCACGGTTCGAGGTCTGTCCCCCATCGAACGACTCTCGCACATCGTTCTCGCGTCGATGTACCTCACCGGCATCCGGCAGATGCTCGTCGTCCTCGTGATCATCGGCACACTCGTGAGCGGGCAATTCCCGATTGCTGGATCACTCGAGATCGTGCTCGGGCTCTGGGTGACGACGGTTGTTTCCACCACCCTGTCGAGGCGCCTGCTCGCCGGTGACGCAATGCGTATCGGCGACTGGACTCGGAACGCGTGGCGAACGGTTGGCGCCGACCTCGCTGCATTTGGAAGCCTGATCAGAGCCCGCAGCGACCGACCCATTGCCGATCGAAGAGGCGCCACCGGTTTGCGAACGCTTGGTCGCCTCCGGGTCCTGACCGGGGTCATCATCGCCCTCGACATCGCGCTGCTGCTTCGCGGCGCAACGCTGATCTTCGAGAACCTTCTGCCTCCATTCACGGTTGGTCAGCGCGTGCTCATAATGGCGATCGGACTGTTCACCCTCGTGCCAATGGTCGACGTGCTCCACCTGGTCGTCGCTCGTAAACAACGACGAAAGAACTTCAGACTGGAAGCCGAACTCGACGTCCGCGTCGGAGACCGCGATGCAAGAACCATCGATCTGTCGACGTCTGGCGTGGGAGTGCTGCTTCCCTTCTCGCCCGCAGTTGGCACGACACTCGACATGACGATCAGCCTCCCCAACCTCACCAACGAACGGCCGCACATCGATGTCAGCGGGGTGGTTCGAGCGGCCAACCTCGACTCGACCGGCATGGTTCGGGTCGGTGTCGAATTTGGCGACCTCAACCCACGGTCCAGACAAGCACTCATCGAGTTCTGCATGGTGATCGCCGCGCCAGGCAACCATCACGCCGAACTGGCCGAGCCCCGATCGCTCACGATCCACCGTCCGACCGGACATCGGATCCACTCCGTCCGATCGCTCACCGCCGTTGCGTCACTGGCGTCTCTGGCGATGCTCTTCCTCGGGCCATCACCAGCCTCTGCGTCTGAAGCCGAACTGGCGACCAGCACCATCACCCTCGTCGACATCGACGGAGCCGGGGTCGCCGGTGCCACCATTCGCGTACACGCGGACGACTCCGAAGAATGGCGAACCGTCGGAACGACCAACACGTTGGGCCAGGTCGCGTTCCAGCTTCCCGACGTCTCTCTTTCCAAGGGCGAGATGTCGGTCGCAATCGAGTGGCTGGGTGCACGGCTCGTCTTTGTCGAACGCACCACCGACTCGATCGTCACACTCTCGCGTCTCGATGCTGGCACCGCTGAGGTCGACGACATGGACCTCGGCTCGGGCTGGGTCCCGTTTCGCGACGGTGCGCACGTCTTGCCCGGTCGCGTGGCCGTGAGGTTCGCGGATGGATCAGTTCTCAAGACCGTGGTCGAACCGGCTTTTGCACTTGACGTTGCGACAGGTGAACAACGTCTCGTCGAAATGACACCATCGACGACTACCACGAGCACGAGCACCACCACGACCACCGTGGTTCCCTCGTCTACGACGGTCGCCCCGACGACCAGCTCCACGACGGTCGCGTCGACGGTCAGCCCAGCTGTTCCTCCGTCAGAGGGGGATGACTCATGAGCATCAAGACAGTCGAGACCCCAAACAGTGTCGAGACCCCGAACATGGAGGAGAAGGACGGACGACGCTGGACCGGCGCACTCTTCACCCTCCTCATCCTGGGCGCACTGGGTGTGTTCGTGTGGAATGCAGTCGAGACCAGCAGCGCCAGAGTGAACGCCACCACCTCGGCCAACAGCGTCTTTTCAGCCGGAACGGTGGACCTGGCACAACCGAACACCGTCGTCGATCTGCTCTTGGATGCGAACAATCTTTATCCAGGCACTGAAGTCGAGGGTTGTGTCGTCGTCGAATACCGCGGCTCTATTCCCGCCGACGTCCGCCTCCATGCGCGAATGGTTGGTGGGACCGGCCTCGACGAGTACGTCGACATTCGCGTCACACTTCCGCCGATCGACGACTGTGACACTCCCATCCCAGCCGACTCGCCGACGATCTATGAGGGCACCCTCGACCGTTTCTGGCGAACCCACCACAGTTATGGCGCGGGAATTGGGCTGGCGGAGATGACCACCTCGGACTTCGCGGTCCTTCATGTCGCCGCGCGCCTGCAGGACGACAACAACGCGCAAGGGCGCACAACCGACTTCACTCTGACGGTCGAGGCCCGGCCATGACCAACATTCGAACCATCACGCGCCAAGACGTCCGATCGTCAATTCGGCCGATCTCCACACTCCTTGCATGGATCTACCTCTATGTCCTGGGATTGCTCGCCGTATGGATATTCATCGTGATGGTCGCCACAGGATGGGAGCCCGTCGTGGTCACGACCGGTTCGATGACCCCGACCCTGCGCCCGGGCGACGTGCTCATGACGAGCGAACACCCAGATGACGGCCTTCTCGGCCAACGAACCGTGATCACCTTCAGAAGCGCCGAAGACGATGGAGGGCTGATCACCCACCGAGTCTTCGAAACGCTCCCCGGTTCGCGGCGCTACATCACTAAGGGCGACGCAAACCCCACACCGGACACTGACCGAGTCGAACCCGCGCAGGTTGTGGGTGTCGGACAACTCGTCGTTCCCGTCGTCGGGATTCCCGTGGTGTGGGCCAAAGAAGGAAACAGCGCCGCACTCGCTGCAGCGGTCATCTTGTCGATGGCCGCCTTCTTCACGGCCATGCAATCGATGTCGTCCTCGTCATCGGCCTCGGCCTCCAAACGCCGTACGACAGGAGCGCGCGCCTCACGAATGGCCGATCGCGCCATTCGTCGCGTTCGGTATCTCGTCGGCCTGATGATCTTCAGCCAGTTCTTTCTCGATGGTGGTCGCTTCGAAGTGGCCGCATTCGGCGTTTCGCGCACCCAGCTTCTGCTCATCACGATCGGCGGCCTCGGAGCAATCAATGGCATCTCCTCATCAATGACAAAAAGCGGTCGCGGTGAGCCACCGCGTTACCTCGCCATTGGAGAGCTGATCGGTGACACGCTGCTGGTGATCGTGCTCACCACCGCCACCGGCGGAACTGGCATTGGTTGGGTGCTCATTGCTCTACCGATCGTCGAAGCCGCAGTTCGCTTTCGCCTCGCTGGTGCGCTCATGCATTGGATGCTGATGACAGGCATCACGCTCGCTGCGCGGTTATGGGTGCTCGAGAACTCCGCCGCCTCGACCAATACGGTGATCGACGAACTTGAACAGCTGCTCGACCAACTCGGCGTCCTCCTGCTCGTTGTGATTCCTGGCGCGTACATCGCCGAGCAGCTGCTCAACGATGTCGTCCTCCAGCAACGCCATACCGATGATGCCGTGGAACGAGGACGTCTTCTCGAGCTGGTGGCAAAAACCGGCCACGAAGTGACCCGACTTGGTGGAGAGCTCTCCGACATCCTGGCCGATGCTGCCACGAACATCGGTTTCGACTTTTCCGACGTCTGCGTGCGGCTACCGCAGACCGACTGGCGAACGCTGTCGTCCTCGAATGCCTCGAGCAGCGACAACATCAGCCTTCCGTGGCCGGGCGAAGCCGCCAGTCTTCTCGTCGAGGAGGAACTCACACAGCACGAAGTGTTCATCGATCGAAACGACAATGGCCTAGATGACGTGCAGCTGCTCGAATCGCACGGTCTGGGCACGGTTGTCCGCTTCATCATCGCCAACGATGCCGGAACCGTCGTCGCTCTTCGCGCCGCCACCACACCGGGACGATGTCCCGCTCCGGCAAACATCGACGCACTTCGGCTGCTCTGCGGGCAAGCAACGATCGCCCTCCAGAACCGACAGCTGATCCAAGAACTGCAGGATGCGCACGGCGAGCTTCATCACCAGGCAACACACGATGCGCTCACCACGCTTCCGAACCGGGCGTACTTCCTCGATCAACTCAGCAGGTCATTACGCGAGTCGGCCGATCCGCTGCGGCCACACGCGGTTCTGTTTCTCGATCTCAACGGGTTCAAGGCGATCAACGACTCGCTTGGTCACGACGCTGGCGATGCGCTGCTCGCAATCGTTGCGCAACGTTTGGTTTCCTCGGTGGGCGATCGGGGTCTCGTGGCACGACTTGGTGGTGACGAGTTCACCGTCATGTTGACGCCAATGGATGACCGACGATTGGCACTCCAGGCCGCAAGCGACATCCACCGTGGTCTGACCGAACCGATCCCGTTGGAACGCGAAACCGTCAAAGTGGGCGGAAGTATTGGCATTGCCTACGCCGAGGTCGGGCTCGGCGAAACCGAAGTACTTCGCCGAGCTGATGCGGCGATGTACGCAGCGAAAAACGGCAGCAGTGCGACACGAATCAGCGTGTACCACCCCGACCTCGATGAGGTCGAGCGGCGGCAAGGCCGTTTGGCCGCAGCGTTCAAACGAGCACTAGACGCGAACGAACTGGAAATGCACTTCCAGCCACTCGTCGCAGCCGATTCTCGCCAAATCGTCGGTGCCGAAGCTCTCATTCGGTGGACACATCGCGAGCTCGGGTCGGTCAGTGCCCCTTCGATTCTCGACCTGGCCGAAGTGAGCGATCGTGTCGACGACCTCAACAAGTGGATCCTGCAGTCTGCGCTCAGTGCAGTCGGAGTGCTCACACTCGACGCCGACCACGAGTTCACGATTGCGGTCAATGTGTCGCCGACCGAACTCGAGCTGCCAACACTCGTCACCAACGTCACCGATGCCCTTCTCCTGAGCGGCGTTCCCGCCGAGCGGTTGGTCATCGAGCTGAGCGAAAGAATCGTGGCTGACCGCGGCGCAAGCATCCCCGCCATTCACGAAGTCACCGAGCTCGGAGCAAAACTGTCGCTCGACGACTTCGGTGAAGGTCGAACCTCCCTTGCACATCTCCGAGGTCTCCCGATCTCGCAATTGAAGCTCGATCGACTCCTCGTGCAACAAGCCTGCATGGCCAATGCCGATCGAATCATCCTCGAGTCGATCGTCGATCTCGCACACGACCTCGAGTTGTACGTCGTCGCCGAGGGAATCGAGACACAGGAACACTTCCAAACGGTGATCCGCGCTGGAGTCGACTTGCTTCAGGGGTACGGACTTCATCGACCTATGCCCGAGGCGGCGTTCCATGCGCTTCTCGAACATGCCCAACCGGTCGATCGTTTCCCCGCCGTTCGGCCACCGGTGGCCCGAGGAGTTGAGACCCGATGAGTCGACCACTCGTCGAAATGACGATCACGCCTGACTCCGACGAAGAGCAGGCGACAGAGAACTGGCTCACCCGAACAACCGCGCGCGCGTTCGCCGCTGCGATCTCCTCGCTACTGATCGCCACGTTGGTCGTGAACCGGTCGAACGAGGCCCTCACCACCGACGGCACCGCTGCGGGATCATCGCTCACCACCGGAACGATCTCTCTGGTCGACGACGACTCGGGACGAGCGTTGTTCGACTTCAGAGACATGGCGCCAGGCCGCCCCATCATTCGATGTCTCGAGGTCGTCTATGACGGCACGATCACCCCGGTCGATCTCAGTCTTTCGACCGAGAGCACCGGCGATCTGGCGTCCTTTCTCGACGTGACCATCGAACCGGGCGAGGGAGCAGGATTCGAGTCGTGTGAAGGATTCGTGCCCGATGGCCGCGAGATCTCTGCGTCATTGCGCGAACTCACCGACGGAGGACGACTCGATCTCGGCCGTCTCGTGAACTCTGGCGAACGACACAGCTACCGAATCACCGTCGATATCCAAGATGTACAGGGCGCGCTGGGGAAGGCTGCATCGGCGGACTTCATCTGGGAAGTCACACCATCATGACCGGGCTCTCTCACCTCGAACACGATGAGATGCTTCGCCGTCGAAGCTTCATCGCTGTGGTTGCGGCGCTCCTGTTGCTCGCAATCTCCGCACCGGTCTGGCTCCTGTACAGGGCAAACAGTTCGACTGCCGCATTCGCCGATGCCGAGGTGCTCGACAACAACCGTCTTGGAGCCGCGCGGCTCGATATCGATGTCGGCGACAGTGCAGCCGTGTTCGAAGCAACAAACCTCGCGCCCGGCGACATCGTGTCGGGCCAGCTCGAGCTTCGCAACTCGGGCACGCTGCCACTGCTCTATGAGATCTCCGGATATTCCGATGGCGACCCACTCGCAGATTGGTTGCAGTTCGAACTTTGGCTGTCCCACAGCACGTGCAACGTAAACGACCAGGCCAATCGATTGGCACAGAACCTGACCTTTGGCCCAAAGGTCGATGCCTTCGACAGTTCGGCCGTTGGCAGCCGCTCTGTCGTGGCGCACGGCGGGCTCTCAGTCGGCGAACATCGGACCATGTGCATCGGGGCGCGGCTCGCGCTCGAAGCACCCAATGACGCGCAGGGTCGCCGCACACAGATCGACATCGTCGTCGACGCCGTGCACGACATCGAAGCCGATCAAGAAGGGCCTTCGCAATGAACCGTGTACGCGATCGCCTCATCGGTGGGCTCGCGCTCCTCGTGATCATGCTCGTCTCGGTTGTTCTCGGCGGCTTGGCCGCTGGCTATCGGCCCGTCATCATCCAAACCGGAAGTATGGTTCCGACGGCGCCGCCGAAGGCGCTGATCATCGCCTCGCCGCGCGACGCCTCGGACATCGCCGTCGGCGACATCGTCGTCATGCGCCGACCGGGCGCCACTCCGGTGACCCACCGAGTCATCGAGATCGAAGGAACCGACACCAACCGCTTCGCTATCACCCAGGGCGATGCAAATGAATCACCCGACGCAGCCCCTTACCCGCTCGAAGGCGAAGATCTGGTCGCGAGATGGATTCGCCCAGGATGGGGTGGCATCATCCAGTCACTGTTCCAGCCAGGTGTCGCTTTGGCGGTAATGGCGGTTGCCGTGCTTGCACTCGCCGCTCAGGCGCTCCGGTTCATCTGGAAGAGCCCTTCACCGATCGCGGTCGACACGGCCAACTCGGCCAAACAGATCGCCGACACGCTGGCCGCGGAGGCCGCCAACGGCCGACCGCCCACGAAGAGGAAAGACGGGCAACGTCGCTCGCGCAAACCACTGGTCCTTGCCATCTTTCCGCTGACGGCGGTGTTCACGACGGGCGTTGCGTGGGCCCTTTTCGTCTCGACCGACACCGTTGCATCCAACGATTTCGCCACCGCTGCGTGTTTTGATGCACAGCTGGGATCGGTGCAATCGGGCGAGGCGGTCCACGCCGTGAACGGCAACGTCTCTGTGCCCATCACCGCGGTCGATCCAACCGGATCGTTCGTCGTTGCGTCGGTGCGCAGCGCCTCGAACGAGCCCGCCGACAGCGTCGTCACCGCACAACTCAGCGCCGGCGGCACTTCGGTCGAGCTCGATCGGCTGACCGACAGCGGCGCGCCACCGGCGGTCACCGTTGCATGGTCGGTCGTCGAATACACGTGTGGCGTGACCGTGCAGCGTGGCGTGGTCAACGGCAACGGCTCGAGCCAGCTCGACATTCCGATCTCGTCGGTGGATCTCTCGACAACCTTCGCCCTCTCCTCGACGAGCCCAGCAGCCAGCGCAACACAGTACGACGCGGATGACAGTCTGCTACTCGAGTTGGCCTCGGCCACGACGCTACGAATACGGACCGCGGGCGCGGCTATCGCTGCGACGCGTTCGGTCGCCTGGCAGGTCATCAGTTTCGACGACCCGGGAGACGCCTCGACTCGCACGCTGACCGGGTCGCTCGGCGCTGGAGCGATGAGCACGAACTTGACGATCCCGACGCCGGTCGACCCCACCTCGACGTTCATCGTTGCGTCTGCGACGACTGCGAGTACCGGGCCTGACGTCAGCCAACGCCAACTCCGTGCTCGGCTGATCGACTCGACCACGGTCGAAGTCAGCCGACTCGGCACCGGGACCGCCATGGAGATCTCCGTACAGGTGGTCACACTTCGGGACGGCACCTCGGTGCGGCACGGTTTTGTCGATTTCGCCAGTGGACAGCCCGTACGTACCGTCGACATCGAAGCGGTCGATCCCCAACGCGCAACGGCGTTGTCCACCGTTTCCACACCAGGAATTGCCAGTGGTGGCCAGACCGACCATGCCATCGACGACATCGCCGGCGAGGCAAGCGCAACCTTCACCCTCACCGACGGAGAGACGTTGTCCGTGCAACGCGCCAGCACGGCATCGAACGCATCGTTTGGCTGGCAAGTCATCGAATGGGCAGGTCCGGGATGGTGGAACCCAAATTACGATTTCCGGCAACGAATCGATGTGGATACTGGAACGGCTGCGGCTCCTGATGAGTACACGCTCCCCTTCACAATCGATCACTCAGCACTCGTGACCGCTGGGCTATCCCGCGCCGACGGGAGCGATGTTCGCGTCATGCGATGGGACGGCTCGACCTGGACCGAACTCGACCGCATCCTCGACGACGGCAACAGCTGGAATCAAGTCGCCACGACGCTTCGTTTCAGAACCACCGACGCCATCGAGGCGGCGAGCACGAGCACGTACTGGCTCTACTTCGGCAACACATCGCCCGCGCTCGCCTTTGCCGATCCTGAAAACGTGTGGTTGCTCACCGAGGACTTTGAGTCTGGGACACTCGGCGACTTCGAAGACCGTACCGGGGGCACCAGCTGGTACGTGGCGTTGCCGTGGACTCGCCGGATACCGATCACCGTGCCAGCGGGGCGTACCACTGCGCCACTCGCCGACTTCACACTCCTCGTGTCGTTGACCGACGCCGATCTGGGAACGAACGCGCAATCCGATGGTTCAGACATTCGTTTCACGGCGTCTGACGGATCGACGCCGCTCGCCCACGAGATCGAAAACTACGACGCGGGCACCGGCGCGCTCGATGTCTGGGTCCGGATTCCGACCCTCGATTCTGCGACGTCGACCACCATCTACCTGTACTACGGGGCATCGGATGCGCCGGCACAGATCGATGTTCGGGGCACCTGGTCGAACGAATTCGAGGCCGCATGGCATCTCTCTCGTGATCCTGCGGGAACCGCGCCGCAGCTCGACGACTCGACCGTGCGAAATCACGATGGCTCGAGCCGAGGGGCGATGGTCGGCGGCGATCTCGTGCCCGGACTCATCGACGACGCTGTCGACTTCGACGGCGCGAACGACATGCTCGAAACCGATCCGTTCGACCTGTCGATGGGCGCACTGACGATGTCGGGCTGGGTGAACCTCGACAGCTACGGAACCGACCCACGCATCGTCACCAAAGCCTACGACGACGCCAATTCGATCTTTGAACTCGCCGTCACGAACACGGGTAACGTCCGCAGCCGATTGTTTCTCGACGGGTCAGAGAACCTCGTCATTGGAACCGGTGGCGGGGTGACTCTCGGCTCCTGGCACCACGTGGCGATGACGTGGGACGGGGCCACGATCAAGCTCTACGTCGACGGCACCGAAGTGGCCTCCCAGGCAGCGAGTGGATCGATCGACACCGACTCGGGGATGCCGGTGACGATTGGCGGGATCACGTCGCTCGATCGTCAGCTCGACGGTTCGATCGACGAGGTTCGACTCGTTCGCATCGCGCGAAGTGCGGCCTGGATCGGCGCGTCTGAATCGAACCAACGCAACCCGGGGGCATTCCACACCAGAGGCGCGGTCGAAACCGGAACCTGGCTCGGGCAGGGAACCTGGGCAGCCCGCAAACCCGTCGTGGTCGATGCCGACCTGGTTTCAGCAGACGCCACCGACTTCACACTGCTCGTAGAGGTCACCGACCCCGAGCTACAGGCTTCAGCCACGACATCGGGAAACGATGTGGTCTTCACCGCCTCGGACGGCACGACCCGCCTCGACCATGTCATCGAATCGTGGAACAGCGCCACTGGAACACTGAGCGCGTGGGTCAAGGTGCCGCTGCTGTCGTCGACGACGGATACGGAACTCTTCGTCTATTACGGCAACCCTGCAGCGGATGACCAGCAAGACCCCGTCGCGGTCTTTGGACCGAACGCAGATCTCACGTTCTTGGGGGTCTCATGACCCTCATCACCGCACTTGCAGGTTCGCCTGCAAGCCCTTCCGCCACCCCATCACCACTTGCCACCACCTCGGTGGCGTTATTGAACAGGAGGTCATCATCATGACCACAACTATTGAGCCAGATGCTCCTGCGGCCGACAACCGCAAGGGAAATGGCACGAAAATATTGGCAACACTCGCGGTGTTGTTCCTCGCTGGCACGGTCTTTTCGATCGCGTCGCTCGCACTTTTCACCGATCAGGAGACGGTTGCGGGCAACGCGTTTGCGACGGGAACCGTCGACTTGCTCGCAACGCCGGCAACCGCTGTCGTCACGGCGGCTGCGATGGCGCCCGGCGACCAGGTCACGGCGCCGCTCGACATTGCGAACAGCGGCTCGCTCGAGCTTCGCTATTCGGCGACGTCGACTACGACGGAGAACACATTGGCAGCCTTGCTCGACCTCACGATCAAGACCGGCGTGACCGTGTGCAACGATGCCAACTGGACCACCGACGGCACCATCGTCTACACCGGCGACCTCGGGTCGACCACAACTATTGCCCTCTTCGGGTCGGCGGTCCAAGGCACCCAAGCCGGTGACCGCGTCCTCGCCGCCGGTGCAAACGAAGCACTCTGCGTGAACGTGACGCTGCCATTGGCAACGGGCAACGCCGCACAGAACGTTACAACGACGGCGACGTTCACCTTCGACGCTGAACAAACAGCGAACAACCCATAACCCAAGGCGGTAACCGAGTGGTGATGACCTTGCGCGTACACAGGAGGGCGGCGACAGCCGCCCTCCTTGTCGCGCTCGTGCTACTCGGGTTGATGCAGGCGCTTTCCGCCTCTGCAATCGCACAAGACGACGGCTCGATGCCCCACGTCATCGTCGTCGGCGAACCGGTGGCCGTCGCAGGCACGCCGTACGAACTCGATGTGCAGGTCGAGGGATTGGACACAAAACAGATCGCCTCGTGGACAGTGTCGTGGGGGGATGGCACCACCGACACGAAGAAGAAGTCTCCAGGGACCATCGAACACACCTACGACGCTGTTGGTCTGACGCACAACATCACCGTGAGCGTGACCGACAAAGATGGCACCGTTCACTCGTCGTCAGACGTGATCGCACCCGAGTACGACAGCGTCGGTGGTCTCGCCCGACTGAGTGTTTCGACCGGCGAGAATCTGGCGAAGCTGAGATCTGCATCGACAGAACTTGGTGGTGCGCACGGCGCGGTCATCGGACCGGACGGACTCGTGTACGTCTCGGACCACACGAACAACTCGATTGAGCGCTTCGATCCGAGAGACAATAGCCATGTCGACACTTTCGTTTCGCCGCCCGCCGCCCTCGAAGCAGATCTCGATGGACCTGCTGGCCTTGCGTTCACAGTCGATGGCGACCTGCTGGTTGCAAGTTCACGATCAGCACGGGTGCTCCGGTTCGATGGAGCCGACGGTTCGTTCAAATCAGACGCTGCGGCCGGTCAGCACCTTCGTTCGCCGAGCGCAATCCTCACCACACCCAGTGGTGATCTCCTGGTCGCTGACGCAGGCGACGATGACATCGAGCGGTTCTCGGGGACGACGGGCGAACACCTGGGGTCGTTCGCTCGATTCGACCCCGGTTCATCGCCCACCGCAATGGCATGGTCAAAATCTGGAGATCTGCTCGTCGCTCTCGGCGGTGACGGCCGAGTCGTCACCGTTTCCGACAAGGGCAAGGTCAAAGACCTCATCTCCTCTGACCTCACCGTTCCAAGCGGACTCGCGATCGGTCCGGACGGCGCGTTGTGGGTATCCGACTATTGGACGGACACGATCCGTCGGTTCGACGCAAAATCTGGTCGGCCGCTGACTGCGCCATCGTTCGACGCCGCGGTCGCAGGACCGCGCCAGTTCGTCTTCGTCCCCGTTCTTCAAGTGCGGGTCGTCGAAGAGATCCCAGACCCACTGACCTCGAAGCAGTGGAGCAAAGAGGCAGCCAAGAGGGCCCCATCTGCCACACTCGAGTTCGAGCCGAACACTGGCGAAGCTGACGCCGATCTCGACTTCCTTGCCCGATCCGACGACTACATCGCCGTGATTGCCGACACCGGAGTCGAGCTCACGGCCGATGATTCGGAGACGTCCGTCGAGATGCGGCTCGCAAACGCCGCTGCACAGCAACCGTCGGCCGTTTCTTCCAAGGCGGCCGTCGCGTTCGACGAGGTCTACGACGGTATCGACGTCATCTACGCAGCAAATGGTGCCGAACTCGAATACAGCTTCATCGTCGAAGCTGGTGCCGACCCGTCCGACATCACCCTCGACTTCGTGGGCGCAGACGGCTTGAGTGTCACTGGCGAAGGCGACCTTCGGCTCGAGTCGGCATCGGGTCCAGACCTCTTGTCGACGGCCCCGATTACATTCCAGGACATCGACGGGGTCCGGGTCATCGTCTCGAGCTCGTATGTCATACGATCCGACGGTTCGGTCGGCTTCAGTGTCGGCGCATTCGACGCGACTCGTCCGCTCGTGATCGACCCAACGTTCGTCGTGGCATCCACCAGCGCCACTTCCTCCGCGCAGTCGTCGATCGTCGTTGGCCGTCCGGCTGGTGTGGTTGCGTCCGATGTCCTCATCGCACAGCTCACCATTAGCAAAAGCGACCCGGTGGTGACCGCGCCAGCCGGTTGGGTGTTCATTCGTAAAGATGAACTCGTCGGCAAGGTATTTCAGGCCGCGTATTACAAGATCGCCACTTCGTCCGAGCCAGCCTCGTATACGTTCAGCTTCGGGAGTACGCGGAACGGCTCCCTCGCGGTCGGAGTTTTCCGCGGTGTCGATACGACCAATCCAATCAACGCACACAGCGGTGTGGCAATCGCCAAGAACGACCCGTTCATCGCCCCTTCGCTCACGACGACCGTCGCGGGCACGACCCTCATCGGACTTTTTGGAAACGACGGCGGAAGTTCCACGACGCCACCACCGAGCATGATCGAGCGTTGGGACGTGAACAATCTCACCGGAACTGAAGGAGCCGACGAATTCTTCGCTGGCATCGGCGCAACCGGAACTCGGACTGCCACGATGATGAACGAAGAGAAGATCGCTCAGATGGTCGCTCTTCGCCCAAGCCCGTCCGGATCGATTGTGACCGTCAACTCGACTCGCAACAACAGTGACGCCTCGGCCGGAAACGGGATCTGCTCGACCGGGTCGACCAACACCCAGGGTGCCGTCGAGTGCACACTTCGAGCAGCGATTCAGGAGGCGAATGCCTCGGGAAGTATCAACACGATCCAGTTCAACATCCCCACGACAGAGACAGGGTACGAAGCATCGCCGGTTGCTTTTCGAATTCAACCGTCGGGCACGGTGTTACCCAACATCACCCGTGCGGTGACCATCGACGGCACCAGTCAGCCGCAGTTCACGACTGCCGGCCGACCAGTTATCGTTCTCGACGGATCGATTGCCCCCACGAGTGGCGACCCCAACGGTCTCAGTCTGAACGCTGGCAACTCCCTGATCCGGGGACTCGTGATCCAGAGCTTCGGCGACGACGGCATCGAGGTCGACGTTGCAGGCAATAATGTGATCGTCGGAAACTTCCTTGGGACCGACGTCACCGGCACGATTGCGCGTCCGAACGGATCGAACAACATCGCGCCGGTCGGCGGCATCTCGCTCAAGACCGACGGCAACACGATCGGCGGCGCAACCGCCGCCGATCGAAACGTGATCTCCGGCAACAGGCAGTTCGGCATCGGCTTCCGTTCGGGGTCGGACAACAACGTGGTAATCGGCAACTACATCGGCACCGACGTCACGGGAACATTGTCGATTGCGAACGGTACCGAGGGCATCAACATTCAAACGACATCAACCGGAAACCGCATCGGAGGCACTGCGGCGAACTCGGGCAACCGCATCGCCTTCAACACCACGAGCGGCGTACGAATCGTTGACACCGGTTCGGCCAACACGGCGATCATCGGCAACCGAATCCACTCGAACGGCGGCCTCGGCATCGACGTCGCCACCACGGGGATCACCGCAAACAACAACTCCGACGCCTGGGTCAACTACCCCATCGCGACGGCGGCCACCGAGTCAGCTGGGACAGTCACGGTCGACTTCACGCTCGACGTCCCCGCAGGCGACTATCGCATCGAAGCCTTCACCAACCCGAGTGGCGCCGACTCCAGCGGCAACGGCGAGGGCCAGCTCTTCCAGACCGCAACGACGATCAACCACACCGGTGGAGGATCCGAGGCGTTCCAGATCGCCTTCCCCGGCAGCGTCGGTGACATCGTGTCGCTCACGACCACAAAGCAGACCGCAGGTCCGACCTATACGTCAACATCAGAATTCTCTGCGACTGCGACCGCAATGAGCAGCACGTTGGTCGTGAACTCCACCGGAGACGCCGTCGACACCGCACCTGGAAATGGCCTGTGTGCCACCGGAGGTACGAACTCCCAGGGTGCCTCTGAGTGCACCCTGCGCGCCGCCATAGAGGAGGCCAACGCGGCCGGCGACACGAATGACATCGTGTTCGCCATTCCAAATACCGAGAGCGGCTATTCGGTCTCACCCGAGGTGTTCACGCTCACACCCGGCTCCGTGTACCCCGACATCGTGCAACCGGTGAACCTGGATGCCACTACCCAGCCCGAATTTTCGACCACGCCGGTCATTCAGCTCGATGGTTCATCGGCGGGTTCGGCAACCGCTGGCCTCGTGTTCGAGACGAACGACAGCCTGATAAAGGGGTTCATCGTCCACAGCTTCTTCGACGAAGGACTGGAGATCGATGGTTCGACTGGCAAGGGGCACGACAACACCTTTGCTGACAACTGGGTGGGTTTCGACGCATCGATGACACCTGGCCCCGTCGGTGACATCGGCATCCTCGTCACCCATGGAGCGACCGGCAACATCGTCGATGGCAACGTTGTCGGCAACAGCACGAATTCGGGGATCGTCATTCGCACCATTGGTACAGACGCGACGATCGTGCGCAACAACCTCGTCGGCCTCGCTCCCGACGGCACGACGCCGATGCCAAATGGCCTTCACGGCATCCACATGTACGACCAGGTGATCAACACCGTCGTCGAAGGCAACACCGTTGCCCATCAGCCAGGCGACGGCATTTTCGTCGACGCCACCAGCGGGACAGCTCAGGCATTGCTCGGCAACTCAATCCACGACAACGCCGGCCTCGGCATCGATCTTGGGACCGATGGCGTCACGGCGAACAGCAACGCCGACGCGTGGGTCAACTTCCCGACGATCACATCGGCCGTGGAGGTTGCCGGAACCATCACCGTCGACTTCGACATCGACCTTCCAGCCGGCAGCTACCGAATCGACTTCTTCACCAACCCGACCGGAGTCGACCCGAGCGGGTTCGGCGAGGGCGAGGCATTCATCGCCTTCGACGACGTTGTCGCCCACCCTGGTGGCCTGGCCTCGTACAGCACAACGATTGCGGGCCTGGCCGGCGACGTACTCACGTCGACAGCGACCGAAGATCTCGGTGCAGGTTCCTACGGATCGACCTCGGAGTTCGGCGCGAACACCACGGCGATCGGCGAACGAATCTGGGTGAACTCGACTGGCGATGCGGCTGACGCTACGCCGGGCGACGACATCTGCGACACCGGGGCCACGAACAGCGTCGGTGCCCAGGAGTGCACCCTGCGTGCAGCGATCAATGAAGCGAACGCATCGGCCCTCATCGACTCGATCAGCTTCGACATGCCGACGTCCGAAGCTGGACACTCAGCTGGTATCTGGACGATCACTCCAGGAAGCCCCCTACCTCCTCTCAACCAAACGACTGTGCTCGACGGAACGACGCAAACAGGTGCATCGCCGAACACTGTTGCTGCCCCGCTGGGGCTGGACACTGTCATGTCAGTGGAGCTCGACGGCACTCTTGCCGGCGCAGGCACCAGCGGCCTCACGGTTGGTGCATCCGCGCCCAACTCGACGATCCGGGGTCTCACGATCAACAACTTCGGCAACACGGGTGTCATCGTGCAGGGAGCCAACACCACCCTTGCTGGCAACTTCATCGGCGTGACTCCATCAGGGACCGCTGCCGCCGGAAACGGGGTCGATGGCATCAGGATCGCGTCGAACGCCTCGATCGTCGGCGGGCTCGTGCCTGCCGACCGCAACCTCATCTCGGGCAGTGGTGACGAGGGCATCGACATCGATGCTGGTTTCACCGGTAACTCGATCCTGGGCAATCTGATCGGGACCACGATCACCGGCATGGCTCCGATCCCGAACGGTGTCAGCGGAACCGCAGGAGGCGTGCTGACCGATGGCGCCTCCAATACTGTCGGCGGTACCACGAGCGACGCCACCAACGTGATCAGCGGCAACGCGCCGTACGGCCTGATCGTGAACGCGAACAACAACACCGTCATCGGCAACTACGTCGGGATTGGGTCGGACGGGTTGACGCCAGTGCCGAACCAAATCGGTGTCAGCTTCGGTGGAACTTCGCTGGACAACACCCTTGGCGGTACCACCGCTGGCCACCGCAACATCATCTCGGGAAACAGCGGTGTCGGCATCGTGGTCGATGGCGCCAGTGTCTCCGTCACAATCGAAGGAAACCACATCGGCACCGACGCCGCTGGCACAACAGCCGTACCGAACGGTTCCCATGGCATCGAGCTGACCAACGGTACGACTGCCAACATGATCGGCGGCATAACCCCGGCATCCGCCAACACGATCGCCTTCAATACCGGCGACGGAATCTGGCACAGCACAACGGCAGCAGCCGGCAACGCTGTATTGGGCAACTCGATTCACATGAACGGGGGTCTCGGAATCGACCTCAGCCTCGATGCGGTCACACCCAACGATCTGGGCGATGGCGACACCGGACCGAACGATCTCCTCAATTACCCGGTCATCACCGCCGCAAACGAGTCGGGCGGCACGATCACGATCGACTTCGATCTCGACGTTCCAGCGGGCGACTATCGCGTCGAGTTCTTCACCAACCCATCAGGCAGTGATGGTTCTGGCCACGGAGAGGGCGAGACGTTCGAGACTCCCTTCATCGTCGTCGCACATCCCGGAGGTCTCGCCTCGTACAGCACCACCTATTCGGGAGGCGCCGTCGGAGACGTCGTCACGGCGACCACGACCGAACAAACAGCCGGGCCAGCGTATGGCTCGACGTCTGAGTTCTCTGCGAGCTTCGTCGCCACATACCCCTGCACCGACTTGGACGGAGACGGACTCTGTGATCTCGAGGAGGATGCGAACACCGACGCCGACAACGACCCGGCGACCAACCCTGGTCCAGACACCGACGGTGACTCGAACCCCAATTACCTCGATCCCGACGACGACGGTGACGGCACACCAACCGCAAGCGAAGATGCTGACCCGAACGCCGATGGAGACCCACGCGACGCGTTGGATTCTGACCGTGACGGCGAACCCGACTACCTCGATGTACCGGCAGGGTTGACCACGGGACGTGTCGGAGTCGAACAGAAAATCAGCTCCACGCAGGGTGGCCTTACGGGCCCGCTCGCAAACTATGACTACTTTGCTACCGGCGTGGCCAGCATTGGAGACCTCGACGGCGACGGCATCAACGACATCGCCGTCGGCGCACCACTCGACGACGATGGCGGCACCAATCGCGGCGCCATCCACATTCTGTTTCTCAATACCGACGGCACCGTGAAAGCCGAACAAAAGATCAGCGATACTCAAGGTGGCTTCGCGGCACCCCTCGGCAACAACGACTACTTCGGCGTCTCTGTCGCCAGAATGGGCGACCTCGACGGCGACGGCATCAACGACATCGCCGCTGGTGCCGCCCTCGACGACGACGGCGGCATCGACCAAGGTGCAATCTACGTCCTGTTCCTCAACACCGACGGCACCGTGAAGGCCGAACAAAAGATCAGCGAGATCGAAGGCGGGCTCACCGGACCCCTCGACGCAATCGATTGGTTCGGCAACTCCGTCACCAACATCGGCGACCTCGACGGCGACGGCATCAACGACATCGCCACCGGTGTCTGGCGCGACGACGACGGCGGCACCGACCGCGGAGCCATCTACGTTCTGTTCCTGAACGACGACGGAACTGTCAAAGCCGAACAGAAAATCAGTTCGCTCACCGGTGGCCTCTCCGGACCGCTCGACAACGGCGACTATTTTGGAACCGGGGTTTCTGGGATTGGCGATCTTGACGGCGACGGAATACCCGATATCGCGACCGGTGCCCAACTCGACGACGACGGCGGCATCGACCAAGGTGCTATCTACGTCCTGTTCCTCAACACCGACGGCACCGTCAAAGCCGAACAAAAGATCAGCGAAACGCAAGGCGGTTTCACGAGCCCCCTCGACACCTCTGACTGGTTCGGAACTGCTGTCGCTGGAATAGGCGACGTCGACGGCGACGGCATCAACGACATCGCCACCGGCGTCTGGCAAGACGACGACGGGGGCATCGATCGCGGCGCTGCCTACGTGCTGTTCCTCAACACCGACGGCACTGTCAAAACCGAACAAAAGATCAGCAGCACGCAAGGCGGACTCACCGGACCCCTCGACAACACAGACGACTTCGGCATCTCGGTGACCGGCCTCGGCGACCACGACGGTGACGGGACCCCCGACCTTGCTATTGGAGCCCAACTCGACGACGACGGAGGCATCGATCGCGGCGCCGTGTACATCCTTCACCTGGAAGTTCTCGCTGACTCAGATGGTGATGGCCTGTGGGATCACGAAGAAGACGCCAACAGCGATGCTGACAACAATCCTGCCACCATCCCCGGACCTGACACCGATGGTGACGCGAGCCCTAATTACCTCGATCCCGACGACGACGGAGACGGCACACCAACCGCAAGCGAAGATGCTGACCCCAATGCCGACGGCGACCCTCGGGATGCTCTCGACGCCGACCGAGACGGTCAACCCGACTATCTCGATCTCCCCACATCCGACTCCGACGGGACGGTCGACACCTACCAGAAGATCAGCGCCACACAAGGCGGGCTGACCGCCACACTCACAACCACGGATCATTTCGGACGATCGGTGACGAGCATCGGCGACGTCGATGGCGATGGGGTCGACGACGTTGCCGTCGGAGCACACTGGGACGATGACGGTGATTCGAATGCGGGCGCCGTGTATGTGCTGCTCCTCAACGTGGACGGAACGGCCAAGGCGGAACAAAAGATCGGCGACCTCACTGGAGGCCTCGCTGAAGACCTCGGCGCGAGTGACGAATTCGGCGTCGGCGTCGCCGGCATCGGCGACCTCGACGGCGACCAGATCCCTGACATCGTCGTCGGTGGCCACCAAGACGATGACGGCGGTGGCAACTATGGTGCCGCGTACATCCTGTTCCTCAACGCCGACGGATCGGCGAAGGCCGAGCAAAAGATCAGCGCCACACAAGGAGGATTGACCGCAACCCTCACGACGAACAACCGCTTCGGGTCATCGGTCGCAAACCTCGGCGACCTCGACGGCGACGGCCTCAACGACATCGCCGTTGGCGCATCGTACGACGACGATGGATTTATCGATAGCGGCGCCGTTCACATTCTCTTCCTCAACGCCGACGGATCGGTGAAGGCCGAGCAGAAGATCAGCAGCGTCGCTGGCGGATTCACCGGCACTCTCGGCACGTCTGACCGCTTCGGAGAAACCGTCGCAGGGCTCGGTGACATCGACGGCGATGGGATCGCAGACCTCGCAGTTGGTGCGTTCCAAGACGACGACGGCGGTACCGACCGTGGCGCCGTCCACATCTTGTTCCTCAACACGGACGGAACAGTGAAGGCCGAGCAGAAGATCAGCGATACCGCTGGCGGCTTCGGCGCCGTTCTCGACAACAGCGACCACTTCGGCCGGGCGGTTGGTGCCGTGGGCGATGTCGATGCCGACGGTGTCGTCGACCTCGTCGTCGGTGCTCCGAGCGACGACGACGGCAACAGCCTTTCCGGCGCCACCTATGTGCTGTTCCTGAACACAGATGGCACGGTGAAAGCCGAGCAGAAGATCAGCAATCTCGAGGGTTCACTCGGCACAACGCTGCTGACCAGCGATCAATTCGGCTATAGCGTCGCCGGCATCGGCGACCTCGACGAGGACGGAACGATCGGACTCGTCGTGGGCGCCTACGGCGATGACGATGGCGGACCGTCCGACCGCGGTGCCGTCTACGTACTCGATTTGGCAGTTCCAGGATCGGCAACCATCTCGGGAACGGTGTTCGAGGACGTCGTCGGCGACATCCTCAACGACGGCACGGTCGGTGGCGCCAACAACCCGGGCTCACCGGGCGTCGACGTCTACCTTTATCTCGACGATGGTGACTCGAACCTCGACGCCGGTGACTCCCTCGTCGGCGGCTCGCCGATTCAGACCGACGCATCGGGCAACTATTCGTTCGCTGGGCTCACCGACGGTGACTACCACGTTGTGGTCGACTCAAAGACGGTTCCGTCGAGCCAAGACCCGACGGCGGTACAGGGCGAGATTTGGGCCGAACAGACGTGGGGTCCTGTCGGTGGTTATTGCGACAACGGCAGCATCGGATTCCAGATTCGGACAGCGGCAGGACCGTGTTACGCAGGCATCACCGACTCGATCTCCGACGACTTCAGCCAATGGGACGACCGTGAACATCGGTCGATTCTCACCGTGGCCGGCGCGGACATCGTCAACGTAGACTTCGGCTTCTCGTTCAACGTCGTCACCGGAGTGAACGGTGGGAACACGGTCGACCACGACCTGGCGAACCCACGAACCGTGCAAGGTTCCCTACGCCAATTCATCCAGAACGCCAATGCCATAGCCGGCACAAACACCATGCGGCACGTGCCCGCAACTGGGTCTGGAGCCGGTGGAGTGTGGACGATCAATGTGTCGACCGCGCTCCCCGTCATCTCCACCGGCGGCACCACGCTCGACGGTGCGGCTCGTGATCTCGTAGACGGCATCACCGTTCTCGACAGCAACACCTCTGGACCCGAACTCGTGCTCGACGGAACCGGGTCTGCTGTTGGAACCGACGGCGTGTCGATCACCGGCGGTACCGCAACCGTTCGAAACCTGGTGATCAACTCGTTCGGGCGCGACGGAATTCGCATTGCCTCGTCTGGGGGAAACACGATCACTGGCAACTACATCGGAACCAACGCGACCGGCACCGCCGCGGCTGCCAACACCAACGACGGAATTCGCATCCTGAGCGCCCCGAACAACCAGATCGGTGGCACAACAGCGACAGATCGAAACGTCCTCTCGGGAAACAGCGACAACGGCATCCTCATCGACGGCGCGCCGGCGACCGGCAACACGATCGAAGGAAATTACGTGGGTCTGAACGCCTCCGGCACGGCAGCGATCGCCAACGTCGACGACGGTGTCGACATCAGTGACGCTCCCGGAAACCAGATCGGTGGAACCGCTCCCGGAGCCGGCAACGTCGTCTCCGGACAAGGCGACGTCGGACTCCTTTTCGTCGGCGCGGGTAGCACCGGCAACATCGCCGAGGGCAACAAGATCGGTACCGACGCGGCTGGAACGGGTTCTGTGCCGAACGGCATCGGGGTGTCGATGGCGACCGGGGCGGCAAGCAACACCATCGGTGGCCCGAGCGCATCCGCCAGCAATACCATCGCATTCAATACCGCCGACGGCGTCGAGCTCACCGCCACGGCTGGCACCGGCAACACGATCCTACGCAACACCATCCACTCGAACGGTGGCCTGGGGATCGACGTCGGTACCAGTGGAGTTACGGTGAACAGCGGAGCCGACGCCTGGCTCGACTATCCGGTGATCACGGGTGCAACCGCTTCAGGCGGGACGGTCACCGTGGACTTCGATCTCGATGTACCGGCCGGCGCCTACCGAATCGAAGCGTTCACGAACCCGTCGGGCGCCGATCCGAGCGGCAACGGCGAGGGTGAGAGTTATGGGAACGCTGCGGCGATCGCCCACACTGGTTCTGGTCTCGAGTCGTTCCAGATCACGTACGCCGGAGCCGTAGGCGACATCATCTCCCTCGTCACAACCGAGCAGTCAGCCGGGCCGGATTACGGATCGACATCGGAGTTCTCGGCGAACATCACCGTGCCTCCGAGCTCTGCGGTCGTGAACTCGACCGGCGACTCCCCAGATGCCGCGCCAGGCAATGGCGAGTGCGACACAGGCGGCACGAATTCGGGCGGCGCCACCGAGTGCACACTTCGGGCTGCGATCCAAGAAGCGAACGCACTTGCTGGAGCGGACCCGATCACCTTCAACATGCCCACCACCGAGCCTGGTCACTCCAGTGGAATCTGGACGATTTCGCCAGGATCAGCCCTCCCCACGCTCAGCACGACGATCAACCTCGATGCCACGACCCAGACGGGATGGTCTTCGACCCCGGTCGTCGAACTCAACGGCGCCGGTGCTGGTGCGACGACCGACGGTCTGTACGTGAGCGGTGACGGCGTGACGGTCTCGGGCCTTGCAATCAATCGATTCCTCGCTGACGGCATTAAGGTGCTGAGCGGCGCGGCCAACACGACGATTCAGTCGAGCCACGTCGGACTCGACGCCACAGGCCTCATCGATCGAGGCAACGGCGGCCGCGGAATCGACCTCCAGAACACATCAGGCCCGACGACCATCGGCGGAACACTTCCCATCCAGCGAAACGTCGTCTCTGGAAACGGCGACGATGGCATCGTTGCGTGGGGTTCGAACGACAACGTCATCATCGGCAACTACATCGGTACCGACGTCACGGGCCTCGCCAGCGCACCCGGCATCGGAAACGCTGCGGACGGCATAGCCCTCGGAAACGGCAGCTCTGGCAACACGATCGGCCAGGCGGGCGCCGGAAACGTGTTCTCCGGCAACGATCGTGACGGCATCGAGATCGACGACGTCTCGCCGAACAACGTAATCCAGGGCAACACCATCGGTGTCGGCCGCGACGGTGCGACCTCACTGCCCAACGGCAGACACGGCGTCGTGCTCTACAGCGGAGTCAACAACACACAGGTCGGCGGCACAGGAGTCGGGGACGAGAACGTGATCTCGTCGAACGTCACCTCTGGCATCATCATCGACGGGAATGCGCTTGCCGCAACCGCGAACAACGCGATCGAAGGCAACTTCATCGGCACCGATGCCACCGGTCTGCTCCCCCGCGGTAATGGCGTCAACGGCATCACCATCTTTAACGGAGCAAACAACAATGTGATCGGTGGCACCAGCCCACTTCATCGCAACGTGATCGCGGCCAACGTCGGTTATGGCATCGACATCGAGGGTGTGGCGACCGACGGCAATGTCGTCTCGGCCAACTACATCGGCGTCGACGGTTCGGGCACGGCCGGCATGGGCAACACAAGCGACGGAGTCTCCATCCGAGGCGGAGCAAAGAACACCGTGGTTGGGGGCGCAACGATCGGCGAACGCAACATCATTGCCGGCAACGACCAAGATGGCGTCTGGATCACCGACTCCGGAACAACCGGATCGGCGGTGAGCGGCAACTGGATCGGATTGGGAACCGACGGCAGCAACCAGGGCAACACGTTCCACGGCATTGCGATCGAGAACGGCGCGTCAAACACGCTGGTGGGCGGAACAACCGCTGCTGCTGCGAACCGCATCGCGCACTCGGCATTGGACGGGGTCGCCATCGCCGGAAGTGGTATCGACAACGCGGTCATCGGGAACGAGATCTGGTCGAACACCGGCCTCGGTATCGACTTCGACAACGATGGCGTGACCCCCAACGACGCTGGCGACGTCGACGGCGGTCCAAATGGTCGCCTCAACCACCCCGAGATCACCTCGGCAACAGTCTCTGGAACGATCGTCACCTTGGGTGGCACCTTCGATGTCCCTGCCGGAAACTACCGTTTCGAGTTCTTCAAGAACCCGTCGGGCGTCGACCCAACAGGTTGGGGTGAGGGCGAGCAGCTCGTCGCCACGTCGACCCTTGCCCATACCGGATCTGGCCCCGAAGCGTTCGGTGCCGCCTTCCCAGGAGTGATCGGCGACCAGCTCAGCGTGACGATCACCGAGGTGCTGGCCGGACCAACATATGGATCGACCTCAGAATTTTCGGCCACGGCAATGGCCACGGGCCCAATTGTCGTCAACTCGACAGGCGATGCGACCGATTCTGCACCGGCAAACGGGGCGTGCGACACCGGAGCACTCAACTCGGCCGGCGACATCGAATGCACACTGCGCGCAGCGATCCAGACCGTGAACGCGGTGTCGCAGCTCGAAATGATCGACTTCGCCATTCCCGATTCCGACCCGGGGTTCGTCGACCTCGGAGCGGGCAACAGTTATTGGACGATCCAGCCAGCGACGTCGCTTCCCGTTATCAGTGGCAACGACACCACGATCGACGGCACGACCCAGGCGTCCTTCGCCGTCGGCCAGGGGTACTTCTCCAACTCTCTCGGCCCTTCCGTAGAACTCGATGGCAGTGCTGCGGTCGCGACCGGTCTCGAGGTGGTGGCCGACAACACGACGATCAGAGGACTGGTCATCAATCGTTTCGCCACCGGCATCGCCGTGACCGGCGGAGACAACAACACGATCGCCGGTAACTACGTCGGACCCGATGTCACCGGCGTGGCCGGCGCGGTGGGCAACACCTCCGACGGCGTCTACATCTACGGTGCTACCAACACCACCATCGGCGGTTCGGCCACGACGGATCGCAACGTGATCTCCGGCAACCGACAACGTGGCGTGTGGGTCAACGACTGGACAGACGGCGCACCGCCGATCTCCAACGGCACGATCGTGCTCGGCAACTTCATCGGAACCGACGCGAACGGCGCAAACGCGCTCCCCTATGACGGCAGTGGGGCGTCACAGCAAATGGGAATCGCGGTGTGGAACGGCCCCGGCAACATCATCGGCGGTTCGGGAATCGGCGAAGGCAACGTCATCTCGGGGAACAGCTGGCATGGCATCTACGTGTGGGGGGCAGAGGCGATCGGCAACGTCGTGCAGGGCAACATCATCGGCCTCGATGCCGCGGCGTCCCTCGCTATTGGCAACGGCTCGAACAACCCGGCGACCCGATCGGGTCTGGTCATCAGCAATGCACCGGGAAACCTCGTCGGCGGCCCGAATGTTGGCGAAGGAAACACGATCGCCGGCAACGACGCTGCTGGCGCAGCAGTCACCTCGTCGATCGGAAACAGCTTCCTCGGCAATGAATTCTTCGACAACGACGGCATTGCGCTCGATCTCGGTACCGACGGCATATCCCCGAATGATCCGGGCGATGTCGACGCTGGCGCAAACGACTATCTCAATCATCCCGAAGTCACCGGCGGACTCGAGTCGGCCGGAACCGTCACCATCGACTTCGACCTCGACGTACCCGCTGGCGACTATCGGATCGAAATCTACACAAACCCGTCTGGCCCCGATCCGAGCGGCCAGGGTGAGGGCGAGGTATACGAGAACGCAACCACGATCACCCACACCGGTTCGGGCGTCGAAGCGTTCCAGATCACGTACTTGGGCACCGGTGCCGAGCTCGTCACCCTGACCGCAACCGAGGTCAGCGCCGGTCCTGTGTACGGATCGACATCGGAATTCTCGACTGCAGTGGCCGCTGGCTCGTTCGTCGTCAACTCGACGTCGGATGCGATCGACGTGAACATCGGCGACGACATCTGCGACACCGGACTGCTCAACTCGGACGGAGATCGCGAATGCACCCTGCGTGCTGCGCTCCAAGAGGCGAACGCCAGCTCGATCGTCGACGAAATCGATCTTTCAATTCCCGTGACCGACCCCGGTCACGTGGCTGGTGTCTGGACGATCGCTCCGGCCACCAACCCGATGCCAAGTCTCTCGCGCCGAATCGTCGTCGATGCACGAACCCAACCCGGCTATTCGGGGACACCGGTTGTCAATCTCGACGGCGCGACAATTCTCACGACCGAAACGGGCTTCAGCGTCGCGGCCACCGCTTCCGACTCGCTGATCGCTGGTTGGTCGATCACAAACTTCACCGACGATGGCATTGATGTCCTCGCCGATAACGTCTTGGTTTTCGACAACTTCATAGGTGTCCGACCCGATGGTGCGACCGCCGGAGGAAACGGGAGCGAAGGCGTGGTCGTGCTCGGGACGGCGACCGACGTCATCGTCGCCGACAACCTCATCGGAGATCATCCGGCAGCCGCAATCGCGGTGTCCAATGGTCCATCCGGCACTGTGATCACCGGCAACGTCATTGGCACCGACCTCACCGGCACGCTGGACTTGGGCAACGGGAACGGCGTGTGGGCGGACACGACCGGCTCGGCGATGATCGGTGGAACCGGACCCGGCGACGGCAACACGATTCGCAACAGCCTCTGGCGCGGCGTCGAACTGGTCAACACCGGACCCGGCATTTCGGTGCTCGGTAACAACATTTCTGACAACGGCGGCCACGGCATCGACCTTGCGGCCGATGGCCCAACACCAAACGACTCGGGAGATGCAGACTCCGGGCCCAACGATCTATTGAACTACCCCGAGATCGTCAATGTTCAACGCGTTGCCGGAGAGCTGGTCGTCGACATCAGCCTCGACGTTCCCGCGGGGAACTACCGGGTCGAGCTGTTCGGGAACTCCGCAGCCGATGGTTCCGGGTACGGCGAAGGGGAGACACCGTTCGGCGCTGGCTCGATCGTGCACACGGGGAGTGGATTCGAGACCTTCACCATCTCCGGTACATCTGTGGCGACAATCGTGACAGCAACAACAACCTCGGACCTTGGTGCGGGAGCATTCGGACCC
>RCMY010000382.1_pt1 | contig 41668 bp, 39 predicted proteins | sample 2041341 | NCBI WGS metagenome assembly RCMY01 (sample SAMN09708234, study PRJNA481090) | Marine sediment metagenome, whole genome shotgun sequencing project. | reverse complement strand
CGTAGTCGTTGCCGAGTAAGCGGACTTCGTGCGGCCCAGGGCCATCGAGCTCGCCAACGTCGGCGATCGGATGCCAGACACGACGCAGCGACGGGTGCTCATTGCCAAACCAACGCTCGGCTCCCGCGCCAGCATCGTCGGACGGGGAGGCGTTGTTCGGTTCTTTGCCGCTGGTGTCGGTGTCTGGCCGCATGGTTCCGCGAGGATATTGGAGTCGCACCAACTGCACCGAATCCTCCCGACGTGCGGTCGCGGTCTAGCTTCAAACGATGCCGAGCGAATCGTCATCATCTGACCTCATCTTCGGGTTCGCGACCCCCGTCGACCTCTGGCAGTCGTCGTTCGAGCAGAAGCACCGCACGCTCGAACAGCTCGCCGGAGCTGGTGTCGACCAGATCTTCATGGCCGACCACGTGTCGTTCCGCACGGGTCACGGAACCGACGGCTTCTGCGAGATCGCGGCGCTGTCGCAGCTGCATCCGACCATGCGGGTCATGATCAGCGTCTATCTACTGGCGCTTCGCCACCCGCTTCCGGTCGCCAGACAGATCGCCACGATGGCGAGCATTGCCCCGAATCGTTTCTCGATCGGCGTTGGTGTCGGCGGTGAGGATCGGCACGAAATCGAGGTGTGTGGCGTCGACCCGAAGACTCGGGGACGCCGCACTGATGAGTCGCTCGACATCATTCGCCAGCTGATGGCGGGGGAGACCGTCACCCACCACAGCGATCTCTTCACGATCGATGAAGCGGTGATTCGGCCCTCGGTCGTTCCGCCACCACCGATCCTCATCGGTGGCCGTTCGAATGCTGCGTTGTCTCGAACCGCCCGATTCGGCGATGGCTGGATCGGGGCCTGGTGTTCGCCTCGACGCTTTGCCGAGGCAACGGCGATCGTCAAGGACGAGGCAGCCGAGCACGGCCGAGCCGATCATCCGTGGGTCCACGGCTACCAGCCATGGATCGGTATTGGCGACACGAGAGAAGAAGCCAGGGCTCGAGTTGCCGTCGCCATGGAGGACTTCTATCGAGTGCCGTTCGAGTCCTTCGAGAAATACACGCCATACGGAACGCCAGCCGAGGTCGCCGAGCGGCTCGGTTCATACGTCGACGCTGGTTGCTCGATGTTCAATCTCAAAGTCGTGGCTGGCAGCGATGACGAGTCGATCGAGGCAACAAGCGAAGTCATCCAAGCCCTTCGATGACCGGTGGGCGACGACCACTCATGATGAGGCTTCGGTGTGACAGTGGCGCCGCCTAGCCTCGACTGATGGATGCACTCTCGCTGCTCAACCAACACCGATCGATCCGCAAGTTCACCGACCAGCCGGTGACTGACGACATGGTCACCGACATCATCGGCGCCGGGTTGTCCGCAGCCACATCGTCCAATCTCCAGGGCACGACGGTCATCCGTGTTCGTAACCCCGAGACCCGCACCGCCATCGCCACGCTCGCCGGTGGCCAGACCTACGTCGAGACCGCTGGTGCGTTCTTCGTGTGGTGCGCCGACCTTCACCGCTCGTCTGTTGCGTGCGAGATGGCCGGTGGAGACTTCCATGCTGGGATGACTGAGCACTTCATGATCGCCACCATCGACTGCGCCCTGGCGGCCCAGAACGCAGTCGTGGCGGCCGAGTCTTTGGGACTCGGCATCTGCTACATCGGCGGCATTCGCAACGATCCCGCCCAGGTTGCCGAGCTGCTCGAGTTGCCTGACCAGGTGCTGCCGCTGTTCGGTCTTTGTCTCGGCTGGCCGGACCAGGATCCCGAGCTGAAGCCCCGCCTCCCACTGTCGGTCACGCTCAAGGAAGAGACCTACGACCAGTCGGCCGACCAAGATGGCATTCGCGCCTATGACGAACAGATGCGTGAGTACTACAAGGCCCGCACCGGCGGAAAGCTTGATCGAGTGTGGAGCGAGGACATGTCGGCTCTCCTCGGCAAGGAGAGCCGACCCCACATGAAAGGCTTTCTCGAGGGGCAGGGTTTCACCTTCAAGTAGGCGCTGGCGACGAGCAACGCCGTCGAGAGCATCCGTACCGCCATCAGTCGTTCAGCTGAGCCGGGAACGAACCAGCCACCCGATGCATCGATCTTCTTCATGTGCCCCAGCTGACGTCAGGCTTGACGCTGTCTGAAGTCGGCCACGGCTGCATTGATTGTGGGGTGGATGTGGTCGGCTCCGATCACCTCGGTCAGCCCGGAGCGTTTCATCACGTCGAGGACCTCAGCGTTGGCCCGAGCGATTGCAATGGAGAGACCCGTCGCCGTGAAGTCTTCGTGCAGTTGCTCCAAGCGTTCGGCTGCGGTCGAGTCGATCGAGCCGATGCCCTCGAAGTCGAGGATGGCATGGACTTCGTCGCTCGGGTTTCGCTCGAGAGCAGCGGCCAGTCGCTTGGCATATTCGTCGGCATTGGCGAAGAACAGAGGGGCATCGAATCGATAGACGAGCAGGCCACGCTCGGTGTGTGCCCGCTCGTCGCGAACGTCGATCCAACCGTCGAGTCCGTCGCCTTGGCCGAGGATCGCGTCGTGCGGCCGTGCCACTCGATGCAGCATCAGGAGCCCGGAGAGGACCAATGCCACGAGGACGCCGAACAGGAGGTCGACGGTGAGAATGGCGAGGCATGTCACGGCGGCAAGCGCTGTCTCCATTCGACTGATGGCGAAGAGCTTGACGAATCCAGCGATGTCGATCACTGCGAATGCGGCAGCCACAACCACAGCGGCGAGCGTCGCTTGAGGAATCTCTGCCAGCAGTGACCGGCCGGCGATCAACACGATGATGACGGCAACGAACGAGACCACGCTCGACGCCTGACTGCGGCTGCCAAGAGAGGCAGGCACGATCGACCGTGATGCGCTCGACGAGACAGGGAAGCCGCCTCCGAGAGCGCCAGCAGCGTTCATTGCGCCGAGCGCCACCAGTTCACGGTTCGGATCGATCGAATAGCCATGCTTGGTGGCGATCGATCGGGCCGTGAGGATGTTGTCGGTATAGGCGATCAGGAGGAGGCCGGCGGCTGGCCCGAGGAGGTCGGCAATGTCGCCGAGGCCGACATCGGGAAGGCCTGGCGTCGGGAGAGCGGCCTCGATGGTGCCCACTGTGCTCACGTCGAGATCGAACAGTGCAACGCAGACCGTGGCTCCGGCGAGTGCGATCAGCGCGCCAGGAAGCGTGGGTTTGAATCGTCGCAGGCCAACGATCACCAGCAAGCTGCCAACGCCAACGGCTGCGGTGGCGCCGTCAATCGAGCCGAGCCTGCTGAGAAATTGGGCAAACCGAGGGAAGAAGTCGCCTGCGGTGACATCGGCGCCGAACAACGACGCGAGTTGGCTCGAAAGGAGCGTCAGCCCAACCCCAGTGATGTACCCCACGAGCACCGGTTTCGAGAGCAGTTCGGCAATGAACCCGAGGCGGAGCAGTCCAGCCAACAGGGCAAAGAGCCCGACCATTCCGGCCAGAAGGGCCATCAGAGCGAGGTAGCGGTCGGGATCGCCCGCGGCGAGTGGAGCAACCGTCAATGCAGCAAGCACCGCTGTTCCCGGCTCTGGCCCGACGCCGAGATGGCGGCTGGTCCCGAGCAAGGCATAGATCGGCAGCGCAATGAGTGCGGCCCTGAATCCAGCCGATGGAGGCAGACCGCCGAGCTCGGCATATGCCATGGCCTGCGGTACGAGCATCGCCGCGACGGTCAAGCCAGCGATGGCGTCGGTACGCAGCCAGCTCGGTCGGAACTCGCCGGTGCGCACGAGCTGAGGCAGGGTCTGTGCCGAGGGCGTCACGGTGCGAACCGTAGCCAAGGCGACGCTCGACACGTTCGCCGCGATGCTCCCGTGATCCGGCCTCGAGACGTGGGACAATGGAGGGCGGAGTTCCTACTTCTCCTCTCAAAACCCAGGAGCAATCCCATGAAACTGTTGAACCAACTCAAGGATCTTGTCTCGAAAAATCAGGACAAGATCACTGGCGGTCTCGGCAAGGTCACCAGCCAGATCGACAAGCGCACGGGTGGGAAGTTCAGCGACAAGCTCGAGAAGGTGAACAGCACCGTCGAAGGCGGGCTCGAAAAGCTGAGCACCGAAGACATCAATCTCACCGACCCCGCCGTCGACGTCACCGACGATGTGGCTGGAGCTGCCGACACCGCCGCCGGTGATGTCAGTGACGTAGCTGAAGAGACTGCTGGCAGCTGATCTGGGGGACCTCGGCCCATGATGGGTCGAGGTTCTACCCTCCGCTGCGGAACGTCTACGTTCTGGCGATGCAAACTGAGCAGACTCTTGAAGCCGACTATCTGATCGTCGGCGGTGGCGCCATGGGTATGGCGTTCGCTGACGTGATCTTGGCCGAGTCAGACGCTTCGGTGATCATCGTTGACCGCCACGGCAAGCCGGGCGGGCATTGGAATGATGCATACCCATTCGTTCGGCTGCATCAGCCGTCGGCGTTCTACGGGGTCAACTCCCGCCCGCTTGGGTCCGACCGAGTCGATACTCACGGTCTCAACCGGGGCTTGTACGAGCTCGCCTCCGGAGCGGAAGTCCTTGCCTACTACGACCAGTTGATGCAGCAGCACTTCCTGCCAAGCGGCCGGGTGCAGTACTTCCCGCTGAGCGAGGTCGACGTCTCGACGATCGGGGCCGATTCGACCTCGGTCTCGGTTCGATCCTTGGCCAGTGGTGCGATCACCGAGGTCACGGTGAACAAGCGAGTGGTGAACGCGAGCTACATGAATGTCTCCGTTCCATCGCAGCGCCCGCCGAGCTTCGCCGTCGCGGATGGTGTTCGCTTCGGCCCGGTCAATGCGCTGGCCGCTCTCTCCGAGCCGGCCGACGGCTATGTCGTTGTCGGAGCGGGAAAGACCGGAGCCGACGCCTGCCTCTACCTCCTGGCGAACGGCGTCGACCCCGATGTCATCCAGTGGATCACCCCTCGTGACTCATGGTTCCTCGACCGAGCGTTGATTCAGCCCGGCGAGTTCCGCGAGACATCGGCCCGGTTCTTCATCGATCAGTTCCGCCATGTGGCGGAGTCCAGTTCGATCGCCGATGTCTTTGATCGGCTCGAGGCCAACGGCTTGCTGCTGCGGCTCGATCGGAACGTCGAGCCGACCATGTATCGCTGCTCCACGATCACGACTGCCGAGCTCGAACAGCTCCAGCGAATCAGGAACATTGTCCGACTCGGCCGCGTGCAGCGCATCGAGGCCGACCGGATCGTCTTGGACGAAGGGACGTTGCCGACGTCGGCCAACACGTTCCATGTCGATTGCACGGCTGACGGCCTCGAGCGCCGTGCCGTCAGGCCGGTCTTCGACGATCGCCTGCTGACGCTGCAAACGGTTCGTGCATGCCAGCAAGTGTTCAGCGCGGCGTTCGTCGCCCACGTCGAGGTCGCCTACGACGGCGACGATCACAAGAACACGCTGTGTGGTGTGGTGCCCCACCCGGACTCGGTCGGCGACTGGCTCCGGAACTCGCTCGACTCCTCGATGAACTCAGCGAACTGGAACGCTGATCCTGAGCTGGTTGCGTGGCTTGCCAACGCTCGACTCGATGGGTTCAGCTCGCCAGAGCCTCCGAGCGAAGCGCTGATGGAGCTGATGATGTCGGCGCTCGACTACGCCGAACCAGCCCTGGCCAAACTCCAGACCTACGTCGCCGAACTCGACGCTGCCGGTCTCTGACTCCCAAAACGCACAAACCCGGGGCCCACGCCATCACAAGTGACTGGCGTAAACCCCGGGTTTGGGACCCTCAGTTTTGATGGTGTGAGCCCCCGGTTGGACCTTGAGGTCACCCGGTTCTGCTGCGACGTTGTGAGCGTCAGCGAACAACTCGGGGAACGCCCGAGGCCGCTAGGCCGAAGCGTTCAGGAACGCCCGAGGCCGCTAGGCCGAAGCGTTCACGTTGTCGCCGAAGATCGACTTGACCTCGAGGAATTCCTTCATGCCGTGGGCGCCGAACTCGCGACCGTTGCCGGACTGCTTGTAGCCACCAAAGGGGGCCTTGTTGTCGAGCGGTGCGCCGTTGATGTGGACCATGCCGGTGCGCAGCTGACGGGCGACTGCACGAGCACGCTCGGGATCAGCGGCCGACACGTAGCCGGACAGGCCGTACGGCGTGTCGTTGGCGATCTCGATCGCTTCTTCCTCGGTGTCGTAACCGAGGATCGTGATGACCGGGCCGAAGATCTCTTCCCGAGCGATGGTCATGTCGTTGTTGACGTTGCCGAACACGGTGGGCTTCACGAAGTAGCCCTTGTCGAGGCCCTCGGGCCGACCGACGCCTCCAGTGACGAGTGTGGCGCCCTCGTCGATGCCCTTCTGGATGAGGGCCTGGATCTTGAGGAACTGTGCCTCTGACACGACGGGCCCAACAGCGATGCCTTCAGCAGTGGGATCGCCGACGGGGATCGACTCGGCGGTTGCCTTGGCGACCGCCATGGCTTCGTCCATCATTGCGTTCGGGACGAGCATGCGGCTGCCTGCATTGCAGGACTGGCCGGTGTTCATGCACATGCCGAACATGTCGCGGCCAACGGTCGCAGCCACGTCGACGTCGTCGAGGATGACATTGGCTGACTTGCCACCGAGCTCCTGAGCGACGCGCTTGACGGTGGGAGCGGCGTTGGTGGCAACCGAGATGCCGGCGCGAGTCGAGCCGGTGAACGACACCATGTCGACATCGGGGTGCGAGGTGAGGGGAACGCCAACGTCGAGGCCGTTGCCGTTGATGAGATTGAAGACGCCAGCGGGAACGCCGGCTTCATGCATGACCTCGGCGAAGACGATTGCGTTCAGCGGGGCGACCTCGGAGGGCTTGAGGACCATCGTGCAGCCGGTGGCGATGGCCGGCGCGACCTTGGCGGCGATCTGGTTGAGCGGCCAGTTCCATGGGGTGATGAAGCCACAGACCCCAATGGGTTCCTGGACGACGGTGGTGGTACCGATGACCTCTTCGAACTCGTAAGCCTTGAGAGCCTTGAGCGTCGACATGAAGTGCCCGAGGCCGGAAGGGGCCTGAGCAGCAGTGGCGAGGCCGGCTGGTGCGCCCACCTCGGCGATCACGGCTGCAGCGATGTCGCCCATGCGGGTCTTGTAGACCTCGATGATCCGCTCCATGAGAGCAATGCGCTCTTCCTTGGAGGTTTGTGAGAACGTGACGAAGGCGGCCTTCGCAGCGGCGACGGCGGCGTCGACGTCCTCGTTGTTGCCAGCCGCGATGGTTTCGAAGACTTCTTCGGTCGCCGGGTTTGTCACTGCGATGGTGTCGGTCGAGATTGGATCGACCCATTCGCCGTTGATGTAGAACTGACGTGCGTGTTCCATGAGCTGATGCTCCCTGTGGTTGGGGTGTGAGAAAGTGGACGGCGCTGCAGCGGTTGGCACGCCGAGAAGTCTCCGTCAAACGCTTGCTTGGTGTTCGCCTGAATGGCGGAGACGCAACACATTCGCACACTGCGTCGTCAATTGGCCAACGCCTTGCGATCGCCGATGACCTACGCTCGAGCGGTGTCAGATCTTGATCCGTTCGACAGCGATGAAGTGGACCACGCACCCATCTGTTCCAGCTGTGGTGTCACGATGCTTCCAGCGGACGCCTTTGGTCCCGACTTCAGCTGCCAGAACGACGATTGCGACGCTTTCGGCACCGACTGATCGGCGTCGCGTCATAGGATCGGCTCACACTGAACTAAGGAGTTTCCCCATGGGATTCATTGACAAAGCCAAAGCCATGATTTCGAAAGACCCAAAGAAGATCGTGGACGGCATCGACAAAGCCACCGACATGATCGACGACAAGACCGGTGGCAAGTACGCCGATCAGCTGCAGAAGGTCGATGACACCGTGGCCGACAAGCTCGGTGGCGACATGGACATTGCTGACGCTCCAGCTGATGAAGCGGCAGACGACACCGAATCACCTGCCTGAGGCACGAGCGACCGCCGGTCAGTTGGCGTCTGCTCCGGTCATCAAATCGGAGCGGACCCAACCCGTGGTCCCGTCGATCTCGATCTGCATCCAGTTCTCAGAGCCGTTGGTCGCCCCCTTGCCTGTCGACATGGCCAACAAGGCATCGCCAGGGGCGACTTGGCCGACGGTTGCTGCTTGGACACCGGGTGACACCCGAATGTTGACCGGACTCTCGCCAAGGACGCGATAGAGGCCCGGTGCTTCGGTGAATGCTTCGAAGTCGCTGATCGCGTTGATCGCCGGCTCGGCAACAACGTCGGTCGACGAGGACTCGACGAATGTGGCCGCGGCGTTTGACGGCTCGACCTGAGCCGTTGGCTCGCTACTCGACATCGAGTCGGCGATCATCAGCGCAGCGCTCACCGTGAGGGTCGCAAGCAAACCGAGCACCACGAGCCGCTCGAGCGGTGGGGTGTGACCTGCCTGGTGTTGGCGTCGCTGTTCCGAGCCCATGCTCATCAGTGGCGTTGTCATCTGTTCGGTCCTGCTCATGCGAGTGTCTCGCAACCGCCGATCATCGGCGGGCTCACCCGAGCATGTGCCCAACCGATCTCACTGTCCAGGCCACTGTTCGGCCAACCGGATGGCCGGTTTCGGTCAGGCCCTTGCGAGGTGCCGTTGCGCCTCGTCGGCCCCGCTAGCGAGGAAATCCTTGATGACGTCAGCCATCTCCTCTGCCCTGGTGAACAGGAAGAGGTGTCCGCCGCCATGGACCACGTGCAAGCGTCCGTCGCGGAGGCGACTGGCAATGACCTTGGCGTTCGTGAGGGGGATGATGGGATCGTCGTCGCCGGCGAGAACCAGCGTCCGCTGCCGCAGCCGATGCAGCCAGGGAAGACTTGTCCAGCGTCGCAGCGCACTCAGCTGCCACATGTAACCAACGGTGGTTGGAGGTCGAGCCTCGCGAAGCCGTGCGTGCTCGGCGAGGAGACGAGGGCGTTCGGCGATGATGCCGCCGTAGAGCGTGGGCGCCACGCGGCGGAGATAGTCAGAGGAGTAGTACCGGGCCGGCGACATCAGGATGGAGACAGCGGCAGGACGTCCAGGCAGCGAGGTCCAGCCCGACATGGTCGCGGTGAGGATCAAGCGCCTGACCCGGTCGGGATGGCGACGTGCCAGTTCCTGGGCCAGTGCGCCGCCCCACGAGAGGCCAAGCACGTCGACCTGGTCGTGGCCGAGTTCGTGGATGAGACTGGCGACCAGACGAGCGATGCCTCGCATCGTGGGCGGGTAGACGGCGGCCGGACTACCGCCGACACCGGGGGCGTCGAACGCGATGGTCTCTCGGTCGCCCAGATACTCGCGAAGAGGCTCGAAGAGATCGCCCGTTGCCCCGATGCCATTGATGAGCAGTAGGGGGTTGCCGGCCCCCTCGTTCTCGACCATGACGCGAATGCGTTGGCGGCCGATCGACACATAGGACGACCGCATCGAGTGCTCGTTCATCTTGGTGAGTAGAGCACCGGATGCGGGGCCGAGAGAATCGGTGATGTCACCCTCGCGTTCAGCCGAAGACATAGCTGCCTGGAGCAGCAATGCCAGCGGGGAATTGTTCGCTGCCGAGCACCTTCGGCGCTGAGACCTGGCTGCCGTCTCGGTCCTTCAACCACTCGGTCCAGTGGTCCCACCAGCTACCGCTGTGGGCTTCGGCTCCGTCCAGCCATTCGTCGGCGGTGAGTTCGTCGCGACTCGCTGCTGCATCCGCGTTGGTGTGGTAGCTCCCCTTCGGATTGCCAGACGGGTTGACCAGCGCTTGGATGTGGCCTTGTGAGCTGAGCACGAACTCGGTATCGCCACCCAGGAGATTGACGGTGGGGAAGCAGCCCCGCCACGGCGTGATGTGATCGGTGACGGCGCCAACGACGAACGCGTCGATCGTGACCTTCGAGAGATCGACCGGGGTGTCCATGCAGACCGTGGCGCCCGGAGTCGTCAGGGTGTTGCCCAGCGCCATCTCGAGGAAATCGCTGTGGAGCGCGGCGGGCAGATTCGTGGCATCGACGTTCCAGCTCAGGACGTCGAAAGCAGCTGGGTTCTTGCCCATCAGATAGTTGTTGACCCAGTAGTTCCAGATCAGATCGTTGGGCCGGAGCCAAGCGAAGACCCGGCCGAGATCAGCACCGTCGAGCACGCCACTCTTCTGGCTGCGACGCCGTCCCGCATTCACGACCGGCTGCGACATGAAGGTGCCGAGTGTGGAAGGCACATCCCAGTCGAGAATCGTCACCAGGAACGTGGCGGAGTTGAAACGAGTGTCGCCTTGCTCGGCGAGGTGGCCCAGCATCGAGGCAAGCGTGATGCCGCCTGCACAGACGCCGAGCACGTTGAGGTCGGCCGAGCCGCTGATCTCGATTGCCGCATCGGCGGCCTCGAGGATGGCGGCGACATAGGTGTCGAGGCCCCAGTCGCGGTGCTCCGAGCTCGGGTTGCGGAAGCTGATGGCAAACACCTGCTGGCCCTGGCCGACGAGGTGTTCGATCATGCTGCGCCCTGGCGCCAGGTCGAGGACGTAGTACTTGTTGATCTGCGGCGGGATGACGAACACGGGACGGTCGCCGACCTTCTTCGTGGTCGGTGTGTACTGCATCAGTTCGAGCACCGAGTTCTGGAAAACCACGGCGCCGGGAGTGGCAGCGACGGTGTCGCCAGGCACGAACGGGCGGGTGTCGACCATCGACGGCAAACCACCGTTGTGGCGAATGTCGTGCATGGCGTGGCGGGCGCCATCGACGATGCTGCGGCCCTTGGTCTCGCGGAGCTCCCGAAGTGCGGCGGGGTTGCCGAGCAGGTTGTTGGTGGGGGCGGCCGTGCTCGTGACGATCGTGGCGAGCAACTCGGCCCGCAGTCGGCTCTTGTCGTCGAGGTCGAGTTCATCGACGAGAGTGGCGACGGCTGCTTCACCAGCAAGGTGGGCCTGAGCCAGCCGCTTGTAGAGCGGGTGCTTCGTGAAGGCCTCGTCACCGAAGCGGCGATCCTTCGGAGGGGGCGTGATGTCGCTCGCACCAGTTGCAATCTTCACGTAGTCGGCACCGAGGGCAGCCGAGCGGCGAAGCGTGGTGAGGGGTTGGCGGGCCGCGGCGCCGGCCAGTCGAGCGGCAGCGGCGCCAAGTTGGCCGGGTGTCAGACCGATCGGCAGCGCGGAGGTGACGGCATCGACCGTTGCGTTGACGATCTCGAGATCTTCCTCGACAGCGGAGCGGCTGCGCTTGGAAGACGAATCAGGGCGTGCGGTGCTCGGAGCGACCATGGGGTTCCTTTGTTGGCGGGTTGCCCGAGGATGCGGCATCACGAACGCTTGCGACTCGAGCAATTCTGAACATTATATGCAATTTTGGGCAACATCGTCAATACTGTCGTTTGTGACTTCCTCAACACCGACAGGTACCGACACACCTGACAGCGCCGGCTACCCCCGCAAACGAGCTCGCACGAGGCGCGGGCTGATCGCCGCTGGCATGACGGTCATTGCCGAGAAGGGCCCTGAAGGGGCGACGGTCAGCGAGATCACTCGCGAGGCTCATGTCTCCTCCGGCACCTTCTACAACCACTTCCTGTCGATCGAGGATCTGGTTGATGCGATCACCGGCGAGCTCGGCACCGCCGTCGAGATCGGCCGAGACACCCTCAAGGTCATCGAGAACGATCCGGCGCTGCGCGTGCTCATCGGCTCGGCGCAGTTGCTTGGCCTGGTCGATGACGACTCGGCTTCGGCGTCCGCCTTCGTCGCGTTGCTGGCCACCGTTCCGGCCTTTCGAGATCGGGTCCGGTTGCTCGTCAGCGGAGCACTCAGCGATGGCATCGCCACTGGACGCTTCACTGAGCACAACGTCATGGCACTCACCGATGCGGTGCTGGGATCGGTCGTTCAGTGGATGCGCACGGGCCTTGCGCAGCGCGGTTCCGCCCTCCGACCAGACCGCGATGCTCAGTTTCGGATCATGCTCTCGATCGTTGGCGTCGATCCGGCCGAGGCGCCAGAGCTCATCGATGGGTTGCGCCGCCTCAGCGAGGTCTCGTAGCCCCCGACGGCTGAACGACACCGGAAGTTCGCCCGATGCCGAGTGGTTCACTACCGTCTCAGGACATCACGCACCCGGGAGCTTCCATGCCGAACGTCAATCACATGAACGCCTACGACGTTGTGGTCATCGGCGGCTCGGCCGGCGGCTTGTCGGTTGCGATCTCGTCACTGCGATCCGGACTCGGACTTATTCGCGTCATCGAGCCAACGAGTTCTGTGGTGTTTCCCAGCCTTGTGGCCGACAACCAGCTCGATGTTGGTCTCGGCGAAACCGTCGAGTCGATTGAGTTGGTTCGACGAGCGGACCATGACGATCGCATTGTCGTCACGACCAACAAGCTCTCGTACCTCACCAGGGCCTGCGTTGTCGCCCAGCGCCCACCGCTCGAAGGCTGGACGCCTGACATCCCTGTCTCGATCGACCAGCGAGTCTCGGTCGACGACATCTCCGCTGTCTCCGAGGGTGATGACGTGCTCGTCATCGGGACGACGGACAATGCCGTCGAGCTGATGGCGGAAGCAGCGGAGGCCGGCGGACGTGTCGTGCTGGCAGCCAAGGGACTCGACCCGGCGAGGCTGTCGCCCGGCGCCGACAACGTCGTGCGGCGGCTCGAACGAGAGCGTCGGGTCACGGTGCTGTACCGACACGCGCCGGACTCGATCGGTGACATTGCTGGCTATCCCATGGCCTTCTTCGACGACCGCCGCACCCCCGACCTCCAGTTCGACCACGTCGTGTTTGCCTCGCCTCGCCAGACCGAAAGCGCTGAAGCGGTGGGCCTCACCGACGAGGCCGCAGCATCGGGCCAGGTCTGGTTTCTTGGCGAGCCGACCGGCGACGAAACCGTTCCGACGTCGCCAGGTTGGCGTCTCGGCATTGACCTGGCCGAAGCCAACTTCCCCGAAATCGATACCGCAGTTCCCGACGCACACAAACTGCGCCGCCGCCACGAAGGGGCCCAGGAAGAGCTGCGAACCGAGTACTACAACGCGACGATCACCCACTTCGAACCGACCCACTCCGACCTTTGGCTCCTTCGTGTCCGCCCGGATGATGGCGACACGTCGTTCTTGCCTGGCCAGTACGCAACGCTCGGTCTCGGCCATTGGGAGGATCGCATCGACGACGCCACCGATCCTGGGATCGAGGACAAGTGGGAGAAGTTGATCAGGCGCTCCTATTCGATCTCGTCGAAAATGATCGAGACCAACGGCTACCTCACCGACGAGAACACCAACGACGAGCTCGAGTTCTACATCGTGTTGGTCCAGCCGACGCCTGACAACGTGCCGGGCCTCACTCCTCGCCTTGCCCTGAAGCGTCCGGGCGATCGCATCTACCTCGGGCCAAAGGTCGCTGGCCGCTACACGCTTTCGGCTGTTGATGAGCCGTCGAAGACCGTGGTGTTCTTGTCCACCGGTACAGGCGAAGCGCCGCACAACGCCATGTTGATCGAGCTGCTTCGCAAGGGCCACACCGGCCCGATCGTTGCCGCCGTGTCGGTGCGGCGTTGGGCTGATCTCGGCTACCTCGACATCCACCGAGATCTCGAGAAGCGCCATCCGAACTACCACTACTTGCCGCTACCAACTCGCGAAGACGACGTGCCCAAGCGCTACATCCAGGATGTGCTGGCCAATGACGGTTTCGCTGAGGCGTTCGGTGTCGAGCTCGACCCGGCAAACACCCACGTCTACCTGTGCGGCAATCCGTCGATGATTGGTCTGGCCGAGAAAGATGCCGACGGCAACGAGCACTTTCCCGAGACCAAGGGCGCCGTCGAGATCCTGCTCGACCGAGGCTTCACCGTCGACCAGCGGACGGCGCCAGGCAACGTTCACTACGAGGAGTACTGGTAGAGCGTTCAACAAGCCCCTGTTCAGGGCACTCACGCGACCCCGTTGTTCGTCCTTGGCCACGCCTCGGGCGCACACGGGCGGTCGGCCCGCCCTGTGCGCCCGAGATGACGGGTACTTGGTTAGGCCATGTGAATCGAGAATTGCACGTCGGTGCACTCGTAGGTTCCGCTACCAAGCCCGAACGACGAACCTGCGGTGCAGTCACCCTCGAAGCTTGTTAGTTGATCTGGGTTCCCGGTGACGGGACCATGGTCACGAACGACGAAGTGAATCTCGGCGCCCTCAGCGTCGACGAATCCGCCGTCGGGCGCACCGAGATCCGTGAGGAGCTGCTGGTAGCCCTGAGGGTTGTTTTCAGTGAGGTAGCCACTCACGTTGAGGTTTCCGCCTCCGTTGGCGACACCCCCGGCGCCTGACCAAATGACCGAGGAATTGCCGTTGCCAAGGTCGCCCTCGCCACATCCATCAGCGCATAGCTCGGGGTCGTTGAAGATCGCCAACCACACCGTGTAGGCGTGACCAGGCTGGAGCTGGCGGGCGTGGGTAGCGACGCGAATTGAATCGGCCGAACGCTGAATGGAGGTGTGTGCTCCACTCCCAACCTCAGTGTCGTCATCGAACCACTGAAGTCGTTCCTGGTCGTTCTTCGCGGCGTCTACTGGTGACGCAAACGCGCCAAGCAAGGCGACCGTGGCCGCCAAGGCAATGAGCAGTTTCTTCATTTCAGTTCCCTCAATCCAATCGTGAAGACAGAGGCGGTTGAACTTCGCCGCTAGGTCAAGGTCGCTTCGAACGAACATCTGCTGGACGAGCCAGATGGCCGAATCACCGCAAACCCAACACTGCGACATACGGGCCGCCCCCACCACGCAATCTGCGTTCAGCCATAGTGGAGAGGGCTGCACGCGGGGCCGTCTCCAACGGGTCACTGGGCAGTCGCGGCGGCGGCACCGCTCGATCACCAACCGATCACGGCCCTTTCCTTCGCGCCGGCTGGAAAGTACTGTGAGCAGCTGGAGGGAGGTGCGGCAACATGCGCGTTGCGGTCCTCGGAGATCTCAGGGTCTGGGGCGACGACCAGCAAGAACGCCGGCTCGCGCCTCGTCTCTCGCAACTTCTTCTAATGCTGGTCTTGAACCTGAACGAAGTCGTGTCGACGGATCGCCTCGCCGAGGCGATCTGGGAAGGGCAGCAGCCGGTGGGTGCCGAGCATGCTCTGCAAACCGCCATGTTCCGGCTACGGAACCAGCTCGGCAAGGCACCCGGTGCAGCATCCACGCACCTCGTGACTCGATCGACCGGGTACTCGCTCGTCCTTGCTGCAGAGGGCGTTGACTCCCATGAGTTCGAGGTCCGGCTCGCGGCAGTCCGCCATGAATTGCGTCGGGATCGCACCCACTCACCTGCGCCGGAGCTGCGCTCGATCCTCACTTTGTGGCGCGGCGACCCATACATGGACGCTGCCTATCTCGACTTCGCTCAACCGGAGATACGCCGACTCTGCGAGTTGCATCTCGCGGCCCGTCAAACGCTGATCGAGGTAGAGATTGGAGCGGGCCGTAGTGAAGCAATGATCGCGGATCTTGAAGGTCTCACGATCGAGCATCCGCTCCGAGAGCCCCTCTGGGTCTTGCTCTTCACCGCACTGAGCGAGGCCGGACGTTCGAGCGAGGTGAGGCAAGCCTTCGACCGGGCTCGGGCCCTCCTGGCGGCCGAACACGAGCTCGAACCGTCGGCGCAGCTCGGTCGCACTGCTCGCTCGCTGGCGAGCGGTGACGGCGATACAGAGGGTATCGGCGCCGCTGGGTTCGATCCTTCGAGCCTCGACTGGTGAACACGACGAAGCTGAGACCCGATTCAGCTCATGTGCTCGGCCACGAAATCTGACCGTTCGCCCGCTCGGTTCATCTGGGTGGTGATGGTTGGATCCACCACCCAGATCACTCGCGTGTCGCCCGAGCTACCGCCTCAACTGCTTGCCTTCTTGACTGCCTTCTTCTTCGGTTTGGCCTTCGCTTTGCTTTTGGCCGCCTTGCTCTTCGCCTTCGTCGTTGCCTTTGCTTTCGGCTCCGCCCGCTCGTTCTTCGGCGGCTCGGCCAGGGCCAGCAGATCAGCGAACGCAGCTTCGACGCAGGCTCGATAGCCGGCTGGGTCTTCGATGGCGACAGGGTCGATGAACATGCCGAAGTCGAGTGAACCGTTGTAGGACAACGCCGTGATGTTGGCTGCGGTGCCGGCAACAGGACCCATGCAAGCGATCTGCTCGATCTTGCCACCGGCGCAGTACAGCGCGAACGGAGCACCCCGCAGATTTGACGTGGCGAAGTCGATACGGCCGGCCTGTGACCGAGCGGTCTTGGTGACGACCGATGTGGGGAGAAGGTTGGCGATGCCGGACAGCGAGCTGATGCTGCCTCCCTGCGATGCCTTCTCACGAGCTGCCTCGGTGGCGGCGTGGATCGAGCGCATGCGTTTGGCCGGAGTGGTGGGTGTGCCATCGACCTGAACGAGAACGGGCGTGAACGAGTTGCCGCCGATGCGATTGTCTTTGCGGGTCGACACGACAAAGCTCGTGTTGAGTTTGTTGACCGTGACGTCGCGCTCGCTGTGATAGCGCACGGCGCCATCAGTCAATCCGGCCATGAAGGCGTCGTTGATCGTGGCCCCTTGGCTCTTCGCTGCTGCCTTCAGCTGATCGAGTGGCACTCGAAGGGTCTCGAGTTGGCGATGCCTCGACCGCTCTTTCCACAACGGCGAGCCACCGGGATCTTCGTTGTTGCTGCCGTTGAGTTGAGCGACCGTCGAGCGGGCGCCACCGACGATGCTCGAGGCCTTCTCCGAGGCTCGGCTCGGATCCGCTGGCCACAGAGCCACTTCGCCGAGAGCTCGTCGACCGAGGCCGAGTTGGCGGCGGGCGAGGTGGGAAAGGCTGCGCGTCGCAGTGTCGACGATGCCGGTTGCGAGATCGCCGCCCGACTCCTTGGCAGCGTGGTTGGCCACCGCTTCCGCGACCAAGCCTTCGAGGTCGACCTCTGGCGGTTCGGCCTCGTCGCGTTTGTTCTGTTGGTAGAGCTCGGCCATGCGGATCTGTCCGATGCCGTCGCTGATGGCGTGGTGGAAGATCGAATAGATGGCACCACGACCGCCTTCGAGCCCGCTGATGAGAACGAATCGCCACAGAGGTCTGGTGCGATCGAGCGGCTCAGCGTAGAGCTGGGCGGCGAGGTCGTAGAGCTGCCGGTCGGTGCCGGGTGCCGGCACCTCGATCTGGCGGATGTGTGAGTCGAAATCGAACTCGGGGTCTGGGACCCATGCTGGAGTCGAGATCCGTCCGAAACCGGGGACGACCCGTTGGTAGAGCCGAGGGACCTTCGACACGCCGTATCGAAGTTGGCGACGGAAGCGTTCCGGATCGACCGGAGTGTCGAGGATGTAGACGGCGCCACCATTGGGGTTCAGCCAGGGATCCTTCTCGATGTTCCACATGAGCGCTTCGTGCTCGGACATGCGGTCGGCGGAATTGACTTCACGTTCTTTTGACTTGGCTTTGTCCTGTGACATATCGCTCCTGCTCAGGTGTCGGTGCCGGGGCGGCGGTCGGCTTCTGCGTTGGGATCGCCTTTGTAGCCCGGCGGGAAGGTTCGCATCAGTTCCTCGGTCGACGGCGTGCGGATCTCTTGGGATTCAGCAGGCAACAAGGCGCTGATCGCGGCCATGATCGCAACGGTGTCGGCATCGGGATCATCGCCCCCGATGGCGACGGGCTCGCCGATCGTTGCGGTGACACGCGGGCGGTCGGTGAAGGTGATGTTTGGCATCCGGGCGCTTCGGGGCCAGACGTTCTCGGTGCCCCAGAGACCGATCGGGATCACGGGAACGCCAGTCATCGCAGCAAGGCGAGCAGCGCCCCATCGGGCTTTCAGGACAGGGTCGAAGAACGCGGGGCCTCGAGGGATGGTGCCCTGGGGGGCCATCATGACGACTTCGCCACCCCGCAGGGCGTCGGCTGCTTTCTCGAGCGGCTCATCGGAGCCCGAGGCTCGTTCGACGCGGATGCCGCCCATGGCTCTGGCCAGCTTGCCGATGATCGGAGCGTCGAAGACTTCTTTCTTGCCGAGGCCGCGAATGGCCCGGCCCGCCTTTGCTGAGACGAGGCCCATCACGGTGGGGTCGAAGTAGGAGCGGTGGTTGAACACCAGGAGTGCGGGGCCCTCGCTCGGGATGTTCTCGACGCCCTCGATCTCGATCCGAGCGTACGGCGCAACAATCTCGGGCCGCATCATTGGCCGTGACCAGTCCTGGAGCTCGCGACCTGCGATCTTGGCCACGCCGTCGGACTTGTCGAGATGGCGAATCGGCCAACCCTTCAATACCGCCGTTGCCGCCAGTTGGAGGTCGGGGTTCACCGCCACTGGGTTGCCAACGGCATCGAGGAGGGGTGTGTCGAAGTAGCTGTCGCTGTATGCGTAGCTATCGGCGAGGTTGATCTTGTTGGCTGCGGCCCAGGCGATGACGCCGTCGGCCTTGGCCCGGGCCCAGAGGAACTCTCCGTCGAGTTCGCCGGTGAACTTGCCCTGGTGGCTCTTCCACTTCGTGCACACGACATCGTCGAACCCGATCGCTTCCATGATCGGGCGAACGAAGGGCTCAGGTGATGTGGTGGCCAGCAAGAGCGTGCGACCGGCTGCCCGATGCTCGTCGATGACGGACTGAGCGAACGGCTGCAGGTTCTCGGCCACTTCGGCGGCGGCCTTGCGGCACGCCGTGGCGACTGCCTCGACGCTCCACCCATCGGCGCTGCGCCCGGCAAATTTCGCTGGTTGCATCATCAGCCAGTTCTCACCGAATCGTTCGTAGATCTCGGCCAGCGTGTCGGCGAAGGGGATCTCGTGGCTGGTCGTGATGCCAGCGTCGGCAAGGTGTTTGGTGACGATCGAAGCGGACGATCCTTTGATGAGGGTTCGGTCAAGGTCGAAGATGGCAGCGGACGGCATGAGGCGATAGTATGTCAGTCACTGACATTAGTCAATGGCTGACATTTTGGCCGTTCAGGTCTAAGATGATGTGTGATGATCACAGCGCCCGCAGCAGTCGACCCCCGGCCCTCACTCAGCCGACGGTCGAGGAAAAAGTCTCGGACGTATGCCGCCCTCCTCCAGGCTGGCGCCGAACTGTTCGCCTCTCACGGGTTCGACGAGACCACCACCAACGACATTGCCGAACGGGCTGACGTCTCGCAGCGGACGCTGTTCCGCCACTTTGCGAGCAAGGAGGCTGTGCTCTACGGCGACACCGATGAGGTCTTGTTCGCACTGCGCGATGCATTGGCGTCTCAGCCTGACAACGAACCGGTGCTCAGCGTGGTCCACAACGCGATCACCTCTCTGGCTGAAAACTTCGAACGACATCACGATCGACGGCTCCTTCAAGCTCGTTTGGCGGCGTCGTATCCGTCGGTCTCGGCGTACAGCCGGGCCACGGTGCAGCTCGGCTGGGAACGCGAGATCATCGCTGCGGTCGCGGCCAGGCTCGATGTCGATCCGCTCAGCGACCCGAGGCCCGAGATCATCGCCGGCGCAACCATGTCGGCCGTCCGCATCGCCACCCGGCAGTGGACGGTGAGTCAAGGCGACGCGAATTACATGGACTTCGTCACGACTGCGTTCGCTTCGGTTCCCGAACTTGGAGCGATCGCAGCATGACGGGCCTTGCTCGACTCGAGGTGCCCTACATCGTCAGTCTTCTTTGACTCCTCGGGCTGAATCGCCAACCCGTGTGACGCGTGTCATAATCACTGTGGTCTCGGACCTGCCCAGCTGGTCGGTTCCCCTGCCACTCAAGTAACTCAGGACTTCTGTGAACCTCGCCTCCATCATCAACCAACACAATGGCGACCGGATCGCCTTCATCGACGGTGATCTGGAGGTCAACTACGCAGAGCTACGCGACCGCGTCGATGCGGTCCGTTCCCGCCTGCATGTTGCCGGCCTCACTGTCGGTGACCCGTTGGCAATCCTTGCCGGCAACGAAGTCGACTTCGCCGTGACGGCGCTGGCCGGCCTCGGCCTCGGGGCCAGGATCGTGCCGATTCGACCAGGTAGTCCGCTTCCCGAACTCGAACGCAAACTGGCCAGTGTGCGGCCCAAGCTGATGGTGCTCGGTGAGGGCGGAGCCTGGATTGCCGACGATGGCGTCAACCTCGGCATTCCCATCGTCGACCTCAGCACCGATCTCGAAGTCGCCTCTCCTCCTCCCGTGGTCGACTGTGATCCCGATGACATCGCATTCCTGATGCTCACCAGTGGCGTGTCCAGCGACGCAAAAGTTGCCATGCTCAGCCACGGCAACCTCGACTGGGCCCAGGAAGCGCTCGTGAGCCTCGGCGAGGGCGGTCTCCAGGCAGACGACGTCGTTCTCGGTGTTCTCCCGTTCTCACACATCTTCGGGCTCAACCTGGTGCTGTTCGCCACACTCCGCGTCGGCGCGACTGTTGTGCTGCAACGCCGATTCGACGAGTGCGAGAGCCTCGAATTGATCAAGAAGCACGGCATTACGAGGCTGGCCGGTGCACCTCCGATGTATCGGCGCTGGGCTGCTGCTGATGCTCCAGACGACTCCATGGCAAGCGTGCGTTTTGCGTCTTCTGGCGCGGCAGCCCTGCCCCTCGAAGTGTTCGAAGCAATGCGTGATCGATTCGGGATCGAAGTCGCTGAGGGCTACGGGCTGACTGAAACCTCACCGGTCCTCTCCTGGAGCAACGGCATTCCCGTTCGCCCGACGTCGGTCGGCAAGGTGGTCGCCGGAGTAGAGGTCGTGCTCGTCGAACCAGATGGGACGCCGGTCGATCCCGGCGACACTGGTGAAGTCGTCGTGCGGGGACCAAACGTGTTCAAGGGATACCTCGACGCTCCGGAGCTCACCGACGCAGTGCTCACCGACGACGGCTGGTTCTGGACCGGTGATGTCGGTGTCTTCGACGAGGACGGCTACTTGTACCTCGTCGACCGGATCAAGGATCTGATCATCGTGTCCGGCTTCAACGTCTACCCGTCCGAAGTTGAAGGGGTGCTGATGGAACATCCCGCTGTGCGGGGCGCCGTCGTCGTTGGCACCGAAGATCTCGACACGGGCGAGGCGGTGGTTGCCCATGTTCTCGGTACCGCCTCGACGGAAGAGCTCGACGCCTTCGCCAAAGCCAACCTGAGTCGCTACAAGTGCCCAACCTCCTATCGATTCGTCGATGAATTGCCGGTTGCTGCAACCGGCAAGCTGATCAGAAGAGAGCTGCGCTGATGCCCGCTCACGCCTTCCGCTTCGAGTGCGCTCCCGAGCTTCCTGGCGCGGATCGCTTGAGCAAATACGGGATGGCGGGAATTCGCAAACTCGTCGACCGACTGTGGGATGTCACGATCGAAGGCGTCGAGAACGTGCCGCTCGAGGGGCCAGCCATCATCACGCCCAACCACCTCTCCTTCTGCGATTCGATGTTCGTTCCAGCGTCGCTGCCCCGTCGGGTGTGGGCGATCGGCAAGGCCGAATACATGGACAGCTGGAAGACCAAGCACATCTTCCCCGCCCTTGGCATGGTCCCCATCGACCGAGCCGGAGGCAGCGCCGCCATGGCTGCGCTCGACACGGCGGCCAGGGTGCTCGATGGTGGCCATCTGTTCATGATCTATCCGGAAGGCACGCGCTCTCGTTCGGAGTTCTTGCACAAGGGCCGCACCGGAGCGTCTCGGCTTTCCGCTCGTTGTGATGCCCCGATCATTCCGGTTGGCCATCAGGGAACATTGGCGGTGCAGCCGCCCGACCAGTTCACGATGAACACGAAGCTGCCGGTCACCGTTCGGTTCGGCGAACCCATGCGGATCGAAGACTTCGGCGACCCGACCAATCCCCGAGTCCACCGTGCCTTCACCGACGCCGTGATGTTCCGCATCAGCGAGCTGTCTGGCCAGAAGTACGTCGACAGCTATGCGGCCAAGGATGACACGCCCGGCGTTGTGGCGTCGCTCGACGAAGGTGTCGTCAAGCGCCCACCGATCTCGGTGCCGAAGGGGCGACCCTCGCCACCGACCGTGCCCTCGAACGGATCGGCATCGGAGTCGATCACAGTCCCAAAAGGGCGAAGCGGTGACTCGGTGATCGATCTCCGGGCCACCGCCACACCGGCTGGCCGCTCGTCAAATCTCTGATCTGAATCGAGCTGACTCGATCTGTCGGTGTAGCTTGATCAACGGTTCAGTCCGTCAAGACTGGATCCACGGTCCGGGCCAGCTTCACACTGGTGCCGGGCCACTCACCGCGAATCTCGCCGAAGCGACTGGTGCGAAGAGGACGTGTCGACGCCCTGACGCCACTGGACCGGTCTGTGGGTGTCAGCGCGATCGAAGCGAAGATGATTGCTGCCGCCAACATGTGGGCTGGGGCGATCGACTCGCCGAAAACGAGCGCACCGACGATGAACATCGTTGGCAGCTCGGCGGCCCCGGCAGCCGCGGTCCTGGCCGAGCCGATCGACGGGGCGGCAGCGCCGTAGATCCACATCGGGACCAACCCGCATCCAATGGCCACCCCGATCAACAGCGCCCATGCGGACAGCCGTGTTGGCAACACCTGATCTGTCGGGAGCGAAAGCACCAGCGGACTGAGGGTGAGTGTTGCCCCGACAGCCACGGCGCTCAGCCGCTCGAAAGGATCCAGGACGCCCAGCCGCTCGGTCAACACGGCGATGCTGAAACCGAATGTGGCTGGAGCGATGAACAGCACGGGCGAGATGGCGAGGATTGCCGTGGGCCCGAGTGCGATGCCTGCCGCCACGACGACGAGCAGTCCGCTGAGGATCGACCGGACGCCAGGGTGCCTTCCGAATACGACGCGGCCGGCGAGGAGCGAGAACATCGGAAACGTCATGTAGGCAATGCCGTTGGTCGCGAGGTCGACCTGTTGGATCGAGTCGGCGTATGCGATCCAGCCGAGGCCAGCGGCAGCGCCGCCAGCGAGGCCCCAGAACGTCGCTGACCGCTTCTCGATGCTCAGATTGAGGGTTCGGAGTAGCACGAGTGCAGTGATCGCATAGCGGAAGAAGGCAATCGAGGCCGGGGCAATGCCGGCGTCGCTGAGTGGGCGAACGAACAGTGCAGTTGCCCCGAGGCTGATCGACGCCAGCGAGACTGCCATCGTCGCGGCCCTCGAACTCATGCCTTCACACGCGCCCGTCAACCGTGACATCGCCGAAGAACCTGGAGGTGGGGTCGGTGTTGTGAGGGCTGGTCGAGGCACAACTCCATAGTCGGGCCAAAGTTATCATTCGTCCAGCGAATGCTTTGGTGTGAAAGAGTGCATGTCATGCATGAGTCGTTGGATCGTCTACATATCGACCTCCTCGTCGCTCTTCACGAGAACGGGCAACTCGGGAAAGCGGCCGAGGCGCTGCACCTCAGTCCCTCGGCGGCAAGCCATCGTTTGAAGGAGGCGGAGCGGCGACTCGGCATATCGCTGACTGTCGTGCGTGGCCGTTCCGTCGAACTCACGGCGGCCGGTCGACACCTGGCTGAGATCGGGGGAGAGGCTCGACAAGCGCTGCGTGGGGCCGAGGAGACCGCTCGGTGGATGTCCTCGGCAGATCGGCCAGCGGTTCGACTCGCACTGGACTTCTACGACACGGCCCCGTGGTTCGAGCAGCTCATTGGGTCGCCAGATCTTCCGTGCGACGTCGACTTCATCCGAATCGGTTACAGCGATGTGGCGTCTGCGGTCTCGAGCCGGCGAGCTGATCTCGGTGTGGTCGTGTCTCCGCTGGGCTTTGCCGTCAGTGGGAACGGTGCCACCGATGTGTGCGTCGACGAACTCGTTGGTGTCGTGCGAGCCGACCATCCGGCGGCACGTCGTGGCGAGCTCGATCCTGGCGACATCGCTGAGGCGACCTACCTCACTGCCGGCGATCGCCCCGCCTACGGGTTCGAGCATCATGGGTTCTTCGAACCAGCAGGCGTGCGGCCGAGGCGTTTACGCAAAGTCGAGTCCCTTGCGATGATCTTTCGGCTCATGAGGAAGTTTGGTGGTGTCACCGTCCAGCCAGCGCTGGCGGTCAAGGCGGCACCTCTCGATGGCTTGGCCGTGGTGCCCTTGCGGGACACGCGCATCCCCGTTGTGTGGACAGCGCTCCTTCGGCACGACGCAAGTGAGAACGATCAGGCGGTGGGTCAAGCAGTGCAGGACCTCGCTCGCCGCGAATCACTCGAGCCAGGCGAGCTCGGTCCGGACTCGATGCCGGCCTGGGCTGGTGCTTGATCAGCCCACCTGCGTCGTGTGCTCCGCCGATGAACTGGCCGCGACCTTTTGCGGCCAGTTCGGGCGACCAATTCAGATGACCTGGCGGCCGCCCCAGCCGGCGATCTTGAGCAGGGCCGGAGCATCGGGGCCCGGGTCGACGACTGGTCCGAACGGGATCTCCGGGGCTTCGCGTCCCTCCGCAGGGATCTGCTGCACGGCGAACAGGGCGACGGCGAGTGCATCGTCTTCGATGGTGAAGTCCTGGCCGATTGCGGTGGCAAGGTCCCACCCGTGGGTGGCCAGTTCCGCTGTGTAGGTAGCGACGACTGCGCCACCGGGGATGGCGCCCCACGGCACTTCGACGATCGCTCCGAGGCGGGCACCGTCGCTCCACGCGTGCTCCTGTGCCTCGGCTGCTGCGGCGATCTCGGCCACATAGGTGTTGATGTCGGCGCCGACTTGCACCTGTTGCACCGAGGTCCAGTGGTCACCGTTGCCGATGGCGACGCTGCGACGGAACACGAGTGTGATGTGGTCGAGCAGCGCCTGGACGTCGAACTCATCGCAAGGCGTTGGTTTGGCGAAGTCGGCGGTCTCGACGGTGGCGATCAAGGCCTGCACCGCGCTGGCGGCAGTGGCCAGACCGGGGCGGGGATCAGGCATCTCGGCGACTGAGTTCGAGTCGTTCGTTGGGGCTTCGTTGATGTTCATGAAACGATCTTCTTTCCAAAACTGGACATCTAGTGGCCAGTTTGTTTGCCAAACTGGAAATATGCGTGCTGACCGGTTGATCGCCCTCTTGATGTTCCTGCAGCGGAGAGGTCGGGTCACCGCAGCCGAGGTCGCTGCCGAGCTCGAAGTGAGTGAGCGCACAGCGAGACGAGACCTCGAGGCCTTGGCAATGAGTGGCGTCCCCGTCTACTCCCGACACGGTCGGGGCGGGGGGTGGCAACTCGTCGGAGGCGCCACCACCAACTTGTCCGGCCTCTCTGCCGACGAGGCCCGAGCGCTTTTCCTCGCCGTGGGGCCAACGGCATCGAGCACGCCAGAGCTGACGGGAGCGCTCCGCAAACTCGGCGCTGCCATTCCTGAAACCTTCCGGGCTGATGCCGAGGCTGCATCGACGGCGGTCAAGATCGATCACACCGGTTGGTCGAACGTCGGCCCGACGCCCTCTGCGCCTTACCTCGACGCGCTCACGGTGGCAGTCGTCGAGCGGACCCAGGTCGAACTGGTCTACGAAAGCCCGAGATCAGGTCCGTCGACGCGCGTGGTGCATCCGCTTGGTCTCGTGACCAAGCGAAACGTCTGGTACCTCGTTGCCGATAGCGATCCACCGGGGCAGCCGGACGGGCGGCGCACCTTTCGCCTCGATCGGGTGCGAGGTGTCGAACAGCTCGGCTTGCCCGTGGTTCGGCCAGACGACTTCGACCTGGATGCAGCTTGGGAGGGCATCGTCACCGATGTGCGAACGATGCAGTGGGGTGTCCAGACCCGCATCCGTGTGACCCCCGCGATGGCGCGGCCTCTGACCTGGCTCTACGCGGGAAGGCATACCGTCGAAGCCACCCTCGATGACGGCCGAACGGAACTGACCCTGACCGATGTGTCTGACCAGGCGTTCGCCGGACAGTTGGCTGGATTCGGTGCCGCCGTCGAGGTGCTCGCTCCCTCTCAGACCATGCTCGACGAGTTCGCCCGCATCGCCGCCGAGCTCTCCGCCGTCTACGGGAAGTGAACAGCCAACCCCCGGCACCGGTAGGGAAATTTAGGAGTCGTCCGTTTCCATGTCCCCGCCCTCGTCGAGCTCGACGAAGTCGGCGCAGGCCAGCTTGTTGTCGACCAGGTCGGCGGGGTGCACCACGAACGCAACGGCCTCGAGGCCAGCAATCTGCCGGTTCTCTGCGGTCATGAAACCATTGCCATCAGCATCTGAGGTGAAGGCGAGGTGAATCTCGTTTGGCGGCACGTCTGCGCCGCCCACCTCGAATTGGTAGTGGTCTCCGCCGTTGTTGGCACACACGTCAGCGTGGACGTGCGAGATGTACTCGGCGTTCCGAATCAGCCCCTCGAGCTCGAGGGTGACGGTTGTTCCACCGGAATGACGGGCGATCCAAGCGGTCCCCGTCGTGTCGTCGAAGCCCTGGGGACGGGTGTCGAGTATGACGAACTCGCCGGTGGCGAGAGCGGCCCCAGCGACCTCGTCGGCCCTGGTGGCAGAGGCATCGCCCATGTTCATGGCCATGTCATCCATTGCATCCATGTCACCGACCGCGTCCATGTCATCGATTGCCGACTCTGCTTCGGTGGTGGCGGTTGCTTCGACATCGCTCCCGCAAGCGGCGGCGAGTATGGCCAGGGCGAGCGCAGCAGCGCTCAGGTGTGATCGTTTCATTGTGAGTTCTCCGTTGAGTCGCTACTGATCGAGGGAGGAGATCAGGTCGTTGATCGAGTGCTGATCCTCGAGCGGGTGCCGTAGCGGCTTGGATGCATCGACCGCGTAGCGGTTGCGACGGCCGACTCGCTCGGTGCTGATGTAGCCGCCGGCCTCGAGCTCGTTGATGATGCGTTGCACCGCCCCTGTGGTGATGCCCACTGCGTGGGCGATGTCGCGCTGGCGGAGCTCTTGGTTCCGACTGATCGCGATCAACACGTGTGCGTGATTGGTCAGGAACGTCCAGCTCGGGAGATCCGGCTCCGGGTCAATGAACGACATTTTTTGAGTATAGGTATTCGAGCAGCGGTGGTGAAGCGAAGGCGGAGCCGATTGATGTCGGCGAGCTTGGGGTTGCAGAACGGTTGACCGAGCGCAACATTGGTCGCTCGCATCGTATGTTTCGGAGATTCCATGTCGTTCTCACCCAGCGCCGACGAGCTCGTTCGTCGCAACCGATCTTTCGCAGAGTCGTTTGACGACTCTGCGCTCGAAGTCCGTCCCACCCGACAGCTAGCCCTCGTCACCTGCATGGACTCGCGGATCGATGCGTTCCAGGTCATGGGGCTCGCCAACGGCGAAGCGCACATCATCCGCAACGCCGGTGGTGTCGTGACCGACGATGTCATCCGGTCGCTGTGTCTTTCGCAGCACTATCTCGGAACCAAAGAGATCATGCTGGTGCATCACACGGACTGCGGTCTGCACAATCTCGACGAAGCGGCCTTCCGCAACGACCTAGAAGCAGAAACCGGCGTGAAGCCTTGGTGGTCGCTCGAGGCGTTCACGGATCCGTACGCCGACGTTCGCCAATCGATGGTTCGCATCGCCATGACGCCCTTCATCCCTCACAAGGATCAGGTCCGAGGCTTCGTCTATGACGTCCGCGACGGTCTGTTGAAAGAGGTCGAGCCGGCTTAGCCTCAGGCGACTTGGGTGACCTTGTCGGCCATGTTCGGCTTCCAATGCGTTGGGCGAGGGAACGCTCCGAGGGCCCAGATAGGGGATCGGAACTTCTTCCACGCGCCCACGTCCTGCGCAAGCCGGTCGGCTACCACGAGGGCCACCGAGCTGTTGAATCCGAGTCCGCAGTGGCTGCCGAACACTTCAACGCTCTCGCTCTGCGGGCCCTTGACCTCGAGGCAGAGGCGCCAATGCACCACACCATCAGTCCGGGTGTAGACCGCAGTTGACGGCACCGGCATGGGTTCATCCTGCTCGCCAATGCGACCGCTGGCCTCGGGATCGTGCAAGGGCTCGAGAGTTTCCCACAGGCGGCTGGCAGCGCTCGGGTCGCCTGGTGTCATCCGAATCGGGCTGCCGAGCGTGATCACTTGGCGAACGAGGTCGGGGTGTCGCCGTGCGAGATCTCTGGCGTAGATTCCGCCGAGGCTCCAACCAATGATGGTGATCGGCTGCTGTTCCTTTTCGGCGATTTCGACCAGTCGAGTCTCGAGACCACGCACGATCTGTGGCGTTGGACCGAGGTTGTTGCCGAGCTTCCAGCCAAATGTTCGGTAGCCGAGCCGACGGAGCAGTGCTCGCAGTTGGAGCGTGGAGCCGTCGGCAGCGGTGAAGCCAGGGAGCACCAGGACCGGGTGACCGTCGCCCTTGGGCAGTCGTTCCAGGAGCCGCCTGCTCGCGTTCCAGGTGGTGTATTCGAGGGCGGAACGGCTCTCGAGCGCGGTGAACAGACGAGCTGGGGGACGAGGAGTCACCGGCATACCGTAGTTTTGTGACCGCTTGCACGCCATTTCACAGTGGTGACACTTCCGGGACAGATTTTGTCACAAACCGGATACGTCGCGAGGCGATTGAGGTCCAAAATGGCCGGTTTTCGAGGCGCATCTGGGCCAAGCTCGGACCATGACGATCCGAGGTGTCTTGCTGGACTTCTACGGAACCGTGGTGCATGAGGACGATCTGTTGATCGCAGAGATCTGCGCCCAGATCAGCGCCGCAGCGTCGGATCCCGTTGAGCCGCGAGCTGTTGGCTCGCTCTGGTGGCAGATCTTCTCTGGCTCGTTCGTCGACAGCCACGGCGCCGGTTTTCGACTCCAGCGAGACCTCGAGCGCGCTTCGCTCGTTGAGGCGTGTGCGACTCTGGGAGCGGCTTGCGATGTCGATGCGCTGTGCGATCGATTGTTCGCCTTCTGGCAGCGGCCTCCGATTTTTCCTGATGCCGCTGGCTTCCTTGCCAGCACGACGCTGCCAGTCGTGGTGATCTCGAACATCGACCGGGTGGACATCGATGCCGCGATCGCCTTTCACGGCCTCCGTTTCGGCGATGTCATCACGAGCGAGGACGTCCGCTCCTACAAGCCGCGATCCGAGCTGTTCCGCGCCGGCCTCGCATCCCTCGGCATGGGCGTCCACGAGGTGTTGCACGTTGGCGACTCGATGACGAGCGATGTTGCCGGCGCAGCTGCGCTCGGGATTCCCGTGGCGTGGGTGAACCGAAAAGGAAAGGCCATGGCATCAGAAACCCGTCCGAATCACGAGGTTGCAAGCTTGGCCGAGATGGCCGGCCTCTGTGTCTGAGGACCGGAGCTCTGTGTCTGAGGATTTCAGCTCAGCGAGTGCTGGCTCATGAAGGCCCATCCATCGGCGGTCGCGTTGACGTCGTCCGTGGTGTAGCCGAGTGTGTCGAGCAGGAACGGCCCGAGCGGTGAGCCCGGCCAGGTGTGGCCGCCGTCGGTGATCTCGAAGAAGACCTGGGGAACGCCGTCGGTGCAGTTGGCGTAGTCGTAGCGGATGACTTCTGCCGAGACGGCTTCAACGGTGGGGTCGGGGTCACAGCCGTTGCTCGCAGCGAACTGGGCGAACTCCTCTGGCATGATTTGGTTGAAGAACTCGAGTGCTTCCGGTGTGGCGTTCTCCGCGACCAGCGTCGAGGTACCGCCGGCGAAGGGGACGATGGCGTCTGCGGTGCCGTGGTACGCCATGAACGGAACGGCTCGCTCGGGGTCACAGCCGTCGTCGTGGGTGAGCCCGGCCACCGACACCGCGGCAGCGATGCGGTTCGGTAGTTCGCACACGAGGCGCGAGGTGAAGAAGCCGCCGTTCGACATACCCGTGGAATAGACCCGAGTCGGGTCAGCGCAGTAGTCGGCAATGAGGCGATCGATCATGGTCTCGGCCATCTCGATGTCATCTCGGCCGGGATCATCGAATTGCGCCAACTCCCAGGATTTTCGGGTGTCGGTTGGGGCGGCAACGCCAGTGGGGTGGGCGACGAGGAAGCCCTCGGCTTCGGCCAGCGTCTCGTAGGCGGTGAACTGTGCCTGCTGGGGACCGTCTGACCCAAGGCCATGCCAGTTCATGACCAGCGGCATCGGCGTGCCGTCGTATGACGATGGCACGAAGATCCTGACGGGGTGCTGTGCGCCTCCTGCGTCGATGGTGAAGCTGGTGGCTCCCTGCTCGTTCGCGGCGCACCCAACCAGTTCGGTGGTCTCTGGCGCTGTGGTGTCGGCTGCGTCGGTCTCGGCCGCTGTTGTGGCGGTGGTGTCGTCGCTCTCCGAGGCCGCGGAGGTTGGCGTCGCCGGAGCTTCGGCGGACGTGGCCGCCTCGTCGCCTGACGAGCACGCCGCGGCGAGGAAGGCGAGCGCGGTGACAACGGCGAGCAGCTGCTTGGGCATCGAAGCAGTGTGGTCCAAAAGCGTTCGATTGAGGTGGCGTGAACCGATGGGGGTGCTCGGTGCGACAGCTCAGGTATGTCCCGTTGGTTCTCCCTTGCTCGATCGTTCGCTTTGGTCTATCTCGTCGCGTTGATCATGGCAGTTGGCTCCGAGCGCATGTTCTGGTTCTGGGCGCCGGGGTTGGCCGAGCTCTTCGAGGTCGCCGGCTTCTATGCGATAGCGACGGCCGCCGCCTTGGTCCTGATCCGCCGGTTCAACGTGACCTCGTGGTGGTCGCTGATGCTCGTGGCGCCGGTCGTCGCCTTCGTCGTCGAGGGAGTCATCACCCCGATCATTTACACCGGCGGCCCGTTCGTACCGGTCTTCCCGGCGTGGTTCACCTTCTGGCACGGGATGTTCTCGTTGATCGGCCTGGTGTTCGGGGTCCGCAGCTTGTTGCTACGCGAAGCCACGGCTCGCCTCGCGGCGGTTTCGGTCGCCCTTGGCGGATTCTGGGCGCTTTGGTCCGCCACGCTGCGACTGCCGGAGAACGTCGACGACATCGAAATGGAAGAGGCGATCGGCGGCCCGCTGCAGGTGCTCGACCAAGGAGCGTTCGCTCGCTACGCCGTCGGCATCACGGCCGTGTTCATCGTCGCCCACGCACTCATCGGGTACGTCTGGCCAAAGCCCGGCCGCTCGTCAGGGCGGATCGGTTCGCTCGGTTGGCGGGAGCGAGCCACGCTCGGTCTCGTAGTCACCGGCGTGATCATTTGGACGTTCGTCGTCCCGTGGGCCATCCCGATGTTCGCCCTCTACTGCGGCATCCAGCTGAAGGGCCTGCGTTGGCATCGCGCTGTCGTTGACCCGTCAGCCGTCAGCCTGATCGACCAACTGAGCGGACGAGTCCGGCTTCGAGCGCTTCTGCCGCTCGCGCTGATGGCGCCAGCGGCAGCTGGTGGCTACGCCCTGCTGTGGGAGCTCGACCCCTCGGATCAGGTCCTGCGAGTGATCATGTACGGCACGATCGCTATCCAAGGCATTGTCGGATTCGTCGTCGCTGTGCTGGCCCTGGTGCGGGCCCACAGACTCAACTCTTCTTCGGCTTCTTCAACTTCACGCCGAGCTCTTTCGCCAACTCGCTGATCTCGTCAATCAGCAGGTCAGCGAGCACATCGACGTCTGGCACCAGCTTGCGGCATGCCACCAAGCCGAAATCGAGCGTGTCGACGTAGCTCTGCACGGTGATGTTCAAGCCCTGGCCATCGACGATGGTCGAGACGGGGTAGTAGTGCTTGAGCGGAGCGCCACCGGGGAGGCCGAGCGGTGTGCGAGGGCCAGGCACGTTGGAGATGATGAGGTTGGCCGGAGGGTTGGTCCGATCGGCGATGCGGGTTCGGGCCGCCAGGCGAGCAGCGCGCACGGCCAGCGCTGGGGGCGCAAGGTCGCTCATGTCGCTGAGCATGTCGGCCGGCATGAGGTCGAACTGGCCCTTGGCGTCGATCATCGCCTCGTGAACCGAGGTGAGTCGGTCGGCGGCGGAATCGAGAGTGGTGGGGAGCTCGGAGAAGATCGCCGAGACACGGTTCGACCACTTCTCGGTCTCGTCGCCGGTACGGATCGAGACCGGAACCATGGCGACCAGATTGCGCTCTGGCAAGGCGTCGTGGCTGTCGAGGTAGCGACGCAACGCGCCGGCGCACACAGCCATCACCACGTCGTTGACGGTGGCCCCACTGGCCGTCTTGATCTGCTTGACGTGTTCGAGCGGCGTGCTGCGATATTCGAACCGGCGCTGTCCGCTGATCGTGGCGTTGAACGGCGTACGCGGGCCACCCATGGTCGGCAGCAACGGAGGAGTGTCTTGATCGACGGGGCGCTCGTCGCCAAGCAGTTTGCGCACAAGACTCCCGGCCGGCCCAGGCAGGCCTCGACGGATCTGGTTGGCAACTTCGGTGAACCCCCGGGTCTCGGTGACACGGCCGAGCTCGGAAAGTGCTTTGACTTGCAAGCGCACTGCCTTGGCGGGCGAGCGGGCGAGCTCGACGGCCGTCCTGGTCAGGAGCTCCTGACTCGATGGCGGTTGCTCTGGTTGCCAGGTGTCTGGCCCTGCGTCGGGGTCCTCGGGGGCGTGGATCATCGAGAGCATCTCCGCGCCAGCGGCACCGTCGATGGTGCTGTGATGCATTTTGGAGAACACACCGAAGTCATCGTCGGGCAGACCCTCGATGATGTAGACCTCCCAGAGCGGGCGGGTGCGGTCCATCGGTCGCGCAATCAGTCGGGAGATCAACTCGCCGACCTGCTTGGGGCCTCCGTTGCCTGGCACGGCGAGGTGACGGATGTGGAAGTCGAGCTCGAAGTCCGGATCGTTGATCCAGTAGGGGCGGTCGAGACCGAACGGCACCTCGACGAGGCGGCGACGAAACGGCTCGAGTAGCGGGAGCTTGGACTCGAGTTGGGCCTTGAAAACCTCGTACGGATTGAAGTCCGGGTCATCAGCTGGCCTCCCGTAAACCGAGAGGCTGCTCACGTGTCCCCAGCTGGTGGCGGTCTCCATGTTGAGGAAGCTGACGTCGAGTCCACTGAGTTGCTTCATGATCGCTTCTGCTTTCGCTGCTTTGAGTTCTTTGGCTTCGTGAGGTTCGGGACCGACGTCTTCGAGCCAATGAGCTCGCGGCGCAGGATCTTCCCGGCGGCATTGCGCGGAAGAGCGTCGACGAAGACGTATTCCCGTGGCTTCTCGTGGGGGGCGAGCTCGGAGATGATGCTCTTCTTGATGCTGGCGATGAGGCTGGCCGTGCCCGAGGCTCCCGAGGTGACGATGACGGCCCTGACGTGCTGGCCCAAGTCCTCGTCATCAACGCCGACCACGACAGCTTCTTCCACCTTCGGGTGTTTCATCAGCGCCCGTTCGATGTTCGAAGGAAACAGGTTCTCGCCACCGGAGATGATCATGTCGTCGGCCCGGCCGAGCACGTACAGGCGACCGTCTGCGTCAAAGCGGCCCTGATCGCCGATGGCCATGTAGCCGTCGAACATCTCCTTGTTGTTGCCATCGGTGTAGCCATCGAAGTGCATGGCGCTCTGCACGACGATGCGGCCCACCTTGTCGGCGCCGGTGATCGTGTCACCGTTGTCGTCGATGAGACGTATCTCGACACCCCTGACCGGGCGACCTGCGGTGGATGGATCGTGAGCGAGGTCGGCTGGCGTCGCGATGCTGACCTGGCCAACCTCGGTGCTGCCGTAGAGGTTGTAGAGATTGAGGCCGTGGCGTTCGAGCCAACGCGCTGCAAGTTGGCCGGGAAGGGCGGAACCGCTGCTGGCCACGATGCGAAGCGAGGACAAGTCGAACGGCGGATCGGCCTGGAGGATGCGATGGAGCATGACGGGAACGACGGCCAGAACCGTTGCGCCGTGGGCTTCGACATCCGCTGCGACCTGTTCCGGATCGAACGATCGGCGCAGCACGACGGTGCCGCCGAGCGACGCGGCGGTCAACAGCTGGCTCAGGCCCCATGCGTGGAACAGGGGAGCGGGAAGGACGACGACGTCGTTGCGTCGGAACGGGATGGCATCGAAGACTCCGAACGCTGCAGCGGCGGTCGCTCGTCCTGCGGTTCGGCGCGTGCCCTTGGGCGCGCCGGTTGTGCCTGAGGTGAGAACGACAGGATCATCACTCGCCGTCGGGCGCGGCAGCTGCAGCAGAGGCCGCCATTTCGGGACACCAGGGAAGGTCCAGCCTGCATCGTTCTCGGGCGCAGCGATCACCAGGTTGGTGTGTTCGACCCGCTCAGCGAGATCTTGGTCGACGATGACGAGGGTGATTTCTTCCCTGGTGATCACTTCGTTGAGCTGCGAGGCAGGCAGGCCCGGATTCAGGTAGACGACTCTGGCGCTGAGCTTGGCCAAGGCGATGTTGGCCTCGACGAACCCGCGGTGGTTGCGGCACAGCAGGCCGACGGTGTCACCCGCGTGTACTCCCTTGGACCGAAGCCCAGCGGCCACGCGATTGGCGCGCACCTCGAGCTGGAAGTACGTGAGTTGGCCGTAGTCATCGACCAGAGCGGTTCGCCGTGGCGAACGAACCGAAGCGGCGGAGTAGGCCGCAGCCGAGCTCGGGCCCCACATCACGGCGGCCGCGCCTGCAGCGGCGACGGTGGCAGGGTCGAGGAGGCCAAGCCGTTTGGCGGTACTGATCGATCGAAGCAACGACGTCATGTCTTCTCCGCCTTTTGTTTGGCTGGTTTCTTCTTGGGCTTCGGTTTGGCCTTTGCTCTGGCCTTCGGCTTCTTGGCCGCTGCCGCCTTTTTCGCTGCCTTCTTCTTCGGCGGAGCAGCCAACTTCAAGAGGTCGGCGAAGGCTTCTTCGACGCACGCCCGGTAATCGGCCGGGTCCTCGATCGCCACTGGATCGATGAACATGCCGAAGTCGAGCGAGCCGTTGTACGACAGCGCTGTGATGTTGGCGGCGGTGCCGGCAACGGGCCCCATCGGGACGCCCGCCTCGACTTTGGCGCCAGCACAGAAGAGCTCGAACGGAGCGCCTCGGAGGTTGGAGGTTGCGAAGTCGATGCGTGCCGCCTGGCTGCGGGCCGTCTTGGTGACCACCGAGGTGGGCAACAGGTTGGCGATGCCGGAGAGCGAGCTGACGCTTCCTCCGTGGCTGGCCTTCTCGCGTGCCTGCTCGGTCGCAGCGTGGATGCCCTGGATCCGCTGAGCAGGTGTGGCTGGACTGCCGCTGACCTGCACCAGAACTGGCGTGAACGAGTTGCCGCCGATCTTGTTGTCGGAGCGGGTCGATAGTACGAAACTGGTGTTGATCTTGTCGACCGTGACATTGCGCTTCGAGTGGTATCGAAGAGCGCCGTCGGTCAGCCCGGCCATGAAAGCGTCGTTGATCGAGGCTCCCTGACTCTTGGCAGCAGCCTTGAGCTCGTCGAGCGGCACGCGCAACGACTCGAGGTGCCGATGGCGAGAGCGTTCTCCCCAAATTGGCGACCCACCCGGTGTTTCGTTGGCCGAGCCGTTGAGCTGAGCCACCGTCGATCGAGTCACCCCAATGACGTTCGAGATCTTCGAGGTGGCACGACCAGGGTCGGCGGGCCACAAGGCCACTTCGCCGAGCGCTCGTCGTCCGAGGCCGACCTGTCGTCGAGCGACGTGGGCGATGCTGTGGCTGGCGGTGTCGACCAGGCTTGTTGCATGATCGCCGCCTGATTCCTTGGCAGCGTGGCTGGCGACCGCTTCGGCAACGATGCCTTCGAGGTCGACTTCTGGGTGTTCTGCCTCGTCGCGGCTGACCTGTTGGTAGAGCTCGGCCATACGGAGCTGCCCGATGCCATCGCTGATCGCGTGGTGGAAGATCGAATAGATGGCACCACGACCGCCCTCGAGGCCGGAGATGAGGACGAAGCGCCACAGCGGCCGAGTGCGATCGAAGGGCTCGGCGTAGAGCCGGGCGGCAAGGTCGTAGAGCTGCCGCTGTGTGCCAGGTGCTGGCAGTTCGACCTGGCGAATGTGAAAGTCGACGTCGAAATCGGAATCGGGGACCCAGGCGGGGGTCGAGATTCGGCCGAGGCCAGGCACCACGCGCTGATAGAGCCGGGGCACCTTGGCTACGCCGTAGCGGATCTGACGCCGGAACCGATCAGCATCGACGGGCACGTCGAGCAGCGTGAGCGCCGCGCCACTCGGATTGAGCCACGGATCCTTTTCGATGTTCCACATGAGCGCTTCGTGTTCGCTCATGCGGTCGGCGAGTTCGCTGTCACGTTCTCTGGACATGTGAGCTCCTGATGATCAGGTGTCGGTGCCGGGGCGACGATCCGCCTCGGCGTTCGGATCGCCGGTGTAGCCGGGCGGGAATGTTCGAGCCAGTTCCTCGGCCGACGGGGTCCGCCGTTCCTGAGATTCGCTCGGGAGGAGCGCGCTGATCGCGGCCATGATCGCCGTGGTGTCAGCATCGGGGTCTTTGCGGCCGATCTCGACTGGCGACCCAACGGTGGCCGTCACGAGAGGGCGGTCCCGGAACTTGATGTTCGGAAGTCGGGCGCTGCGAGGCCATACGATTTCGGTTCCCCAGATGCCAATCGGGATGACCGGCACGCCAGTCATCGCCGCGAGCTTGGCGGCTCCCCAGCGACCCTTCAATTCCGGGTCGAAGAAGGCATGGCCACGAGGAATCGTGCCCTGGGGCGCCATCATCACGACTTCGCCACCTTCGAGGGCATCGGCTGCCTTTTCGAGCGGCTCATCGGAGCCGGACGCACGCTCGACCCTGATACCGCCCATGGCACGAGCGATCTTGCCGAAGATCGGAACGTCGAAGACTTCCTTCTTGCCGAGGCCGCGGATACTGCGACCGGCCTTGGCGGTGACGAGTCCCATCACCGTTGGGTCGAAGTAGGACCGGTGATTGAAGACGAGCAGCGCGGGCCCCTCGGAGGGGATGTTCTCGATGCCGTTGAATTCGAACGAGACGTAGGGGGCGACGAGTTCGGGCCGGAGCAATGGTCTGGTCCAGTCCTGAATCTCTCGGCCGGCGACCTTGGCCACACCTTCGGACTTGTCGAGGTGGCGGATGGGCCAGCCCTTCAGTACTGCAGTGGCTGTGAGTTGGAGGTCAGGGTTGACGGCGACGGGATGGCCGACGGCGTCGAGCAGTGGGCTGTCGAAGTAGCTGTCGCTGTATGCGTAGCTGTCGGCGAGATTGATCTTGTTGGCAGCGGCCCAAGCGATCACTCCGTCGGCCTTGGCAGGCCCCCAAAGGAACTCGCCGTCGAGTTCGCCGGTGAACTTGCCTTGATCGCTGCGCCACTTGGTGCATACGAGATCGTCGAAGCCGAGCGCTTCCATGATGGGACGGACGAACGGTTCTGGCGAGGTGGTGGCCAGCACGAGGGTGCGACCTGCCGCCCTGTGCTCTTCGATCACCGATCGGGCGAATGGCTGCAGGTTGGCTGCCACTTCTTTGGCTGCCTTACGGCATGCCGCGTCGACGGTGGCAACATCCCAGCCTGCAGCGCTTCGCCCCGCATATTTGGCCGGCTGCATCATGAGCCAGTTCTCGCCAAAGCGCTCGTATATTTCGGCGAGCGTGTCGGCGAATGGAATGTCGACACCGGCGGAAATGCCAGCGTCGGCGAGATGGCGGCTCACGGTGCTGGATGACGAGCCAGCGATGAGGGTGCGATCGAGGTCGAAAATGGCTGCGGACGACATCCAGCAAGTATCTGACAGTCGCTGACATTTGTCAATGGCTGACATTTTGGTCGCTTTGGGCTACGATGTGGACATGACCGCGGTCTCTGTTCCACCAGTCGAGCGACCCTCGGCCGATCGACTCTCTCGCGACAACGGTGCGGATCCCCGCCCTGAGCCAAGTCGCCGATCTCGCAAAAAGTCGCGTACGTACGCTGCGCTGGCTGAGGCGGGGGCCGAGCTCTTTGCGTCACGTGGCTTCGATGAGACCACTACCAATGACATTGCCGAGGCCGCCGATGTCTCGCAGCGCACCCTGTTCCGCCACTTCGCAAGCAAGGAGGCGGTGCTCTACGGCGACATGGACGAGGTGATCTTTGCTCTGCGAGATGCGCTCGCCGGTCGGCCTCCGGGCGAATCTGTGTTGTCGGTCGTCCACAACGCCATCACATCGCTCGCCCCGAATTTCGAGGAGCACCGAGAGCTCCGATTGCTGCAGGCTCGTCTCGCCGCTTCGTACCCGTCGGTCTCGGCCCACAGCCGGGCCACGGTGCAGTTTGCTTGGGAGCGCGAGATCATCGCTGCGGTCGCTGCCCGCCTCGACGTCGACCCTCTGGTCGATCCGCGGCCCGAGATCATCGCTGGGGCCACCATGTCGGCAGTCCGCGTTGCCACCAGGCAGTGGACGGTCAGTAGGGGAGCAGACGACTACATGACGCTGATTTCAGCAGCGCTCTCCTCGGTCCCGAAGATCGGTGAACTCGCCGCTTGACGCTCCGAGCTGACACCAGTCGCCGTCCTTCAGGCAGGATCTGGTGAGAGTAGGAGAGCGGTGAGATCGTCCAACTCGCGCCTGGTGTGCTGGCGACCGCCGGCCATGCGCCAGGTCGTGTCGCCGATGATCACTCGGTAGAACATTGCCGCTCGTCGTTTGGCCTGCGGCCTCTTCATGCCAACCCCCATGAGCAGGGTCGTGACGTAGTCGAGGCGTCGCTGGTCGACTCTGGTTGCGGCCGCCTGAGCGATGTCGTCTGTGGCGGCCCACGCCCTGATGCTCGTCTCGATTGCATCGCCGAGGCGGTCTGGCGTGCAGGAGATACGCACCAGTGCAGCCAGCCGTCCGGCCGGGTCATCCGAAGCTGCCTCGACCTCGCCGATGATGGCGCTGGTCCCCAGCTGCTCCCACTGCTCGAGGACGGCCAGGAGCAAGGCTCGGCGGTTGGAGAAGTGATGGTAGAAGCTGCCCTTGCTCACGCCGAGGGCAGCGGCAAGTGGCTCGATGCGAACAGCGTCGATGCCCCCGTCGCCCAGTGCGACGACCGCTCCGTTCACCCAGTCGAGCTGTGACTTCTTTGACATTGACCCTGACCATACGATGACGTATGGTCAGCAACAACATACGCTGCCGTATGGTAAGGTCGGTTGTTGAACGTGGGAGCCATTCATGCAAGGTCAAGAACTCGCTGCCGGAATGCTGGTGTTGTTGGCAGTCATCCACTCGGCTCTCGGCGAGACGTCGATCTTGCGGCCGCTGTTCGCGCAGGAGTGGAAGATCGACGACCCACGCTGGGCTGTGGAGCGCATCCTCCGCTTCGCCTGGCACCTCACCTCTGTGGCGTGGCTTGCTCTTGCGGCTGTGCTCGTTGGCGTGGACATGCTGCCGGTTGTTGCCGTGTTCTCGATCGTGTCAGCGGCGATCATCTTCGTGATGTTGCGCGGCCACGTTGCCTGGCCGCTCTTCCTCCTGGCTGCTCTCGGAGCGCTCCAGGCCGATCGTCAACTCACCGACACCGTGCTCCTGATCGGAGCGATTCTGGCCTCGGTGATCCTCGTTCTTGCTGCATTGGTGCACGTCTACTGGGCGCTTGGCGGTGAATGGATGCACGACGTTGCTGTTCCCACCGATCCCTCGGGCCGCCGCGCGTTCCAACCGGGCCCCCCGGCAACGCTTGCGGTCGCGGCAGCGCTTCTGGGCTTTGCCGGCCTGGTGCTCGCTGCCGCCGCCGAGGTCGGTCCGTCCTTTGTTCGCACGCTCGTGTGGATCGGCGTGGCGGTCTTCGCGTTGCGGGCCGTCGGCGACACCAAGACTGCTGGTTTCAGCAAGAGCGACCACGGGTCTGCCTTCGGCCAGGCTGACGATCGCTGGTTCACGCCGATCGTCGTGTTCGTCGCTCTCGGTGCTACAGCTGCGGTGTTGGGGGGCTGAACGCCTGAACCTGCCGTGCTCGCTTGACCTCGTACATTGCGTGATCGGCCCGGCTCAGCAGGCTGTCGAAGTTGTCGGTTGGCAGAACCACGGCTGCGCCGATTGACGCCCTGATCTTCACGGGCTGGTCGATGGCATCCTCGGCGTCTCGGAGGGCGAGGTGAACTCGAGCAACGATCTCGTCGAGTTCGTCAGTCGACTCGGCGTCTCGGACCGCAACAATGAATTCATCGCCGCCGATGCGCGCGATCGCATCGCGATCTCTCACCGCCGACGTGATGCCTTGGCCGACCGCCCGAAGAACCGCATCACCCGTGGCGTGGCCGTAGGTGTCGTTGATCCGCTTGAACGCATCGAGATCCACGAACAGGAGGGCCTGGGTTCCTGTTGTCGACGCGAGGAGATCATCGACGACCGCTCGTAGCCCGAGGCGGCTGAGCAGCCCCGTCAGCGAGTCGCGATGGGCGAGATCGTGGAGACCCTGTTGGTATTCGCGAGCTCTGGTCGTGTCCTCGAGCGTGACCAAGACCTCGGCTGTCCCGTCGGCGTGGTCGAGCGAACGGAGATGGAGTCTGCCGTATCGAACGCCTTCGGTGCCGCTGAGTGTGACGTCGATGTCGGCGTCGGCGCCTTCGGCGAATGAGCGTCCGATGGCCTTGGCAACATCATTGGACTCTTGGACTTGTTCGAGCAGGCCGTCGATCGACGGCGAGGCATTGCCGAGGAGTTCCATCCAGCGTTGGTTCCAGAAGATCGGAAGCCGCTCGGCGTTGATGTGGAGCACCCCCGTCGGAAGTGCCTCGGTGAGCCGCGTGAGCAGCGCATCTCGCCGCTCGGCTTCCTCCAGCGCGGCCATCTCGTCGGAGATGTCGATCAGTTCGCTGCTGATGTAGCCAGACTCGGGGTCGTCCAGATGGTTCGTGCTCGTGTCTTCGAGCCACCGCCACGTACCTTCCTTGGTGAGAAAGCGCTGGCGCATCCGGCAGCGCGCCCCGAGGCCCTGATCGAGCAATTCGATCCAGCCGACGATGCCCTTCTCGTGATCGTCTGGGTGGAGAAAATCCAACGAGGAGTGGCCGATGAGCTCCGCCGGTTTCCAGCCGAGCATCCGTTCGATGTCTGGATGGGCACCAACGATGTTGCCAGCCATGTCCAATGTGTACGACGTTGTTCGCACCCGCAGCTCGTCGGCTGAGGTTGCTGTCGATCGTCGCAAGCCTGTTGGTGAGCCCATGGTCACGACGAAGCACCCGAGCTCGTCGACCTCGTCGTAGAAGTCGAATTGCTTGTGTTCACCCGTCCGAATCGGCGCTTCGGTTGATGACGTACCGCGGAGCCTGGCGAGGCCAAATGCCTTGACGATCTCGCCACGGACCTCGGGAACGAAGACCTCGAGCGGTCCTTGGGTCTTGTGATGCTGGTCGGCGAAGGCGCCGAGCGCGTCATGGAGAGGGACGATCTTTCCCCCCGTGGGATCGAGACACAGGACGCGACACAGTGGATCAGCCAACCGAGCCTCGATCTCGTCCCGCCACTTCATGCAAGCAGCATCGACTCCTCTGCTGCAACCTTGAGCCCGACCGTCACCCCTCGGTTGACACGGGGCCACTCTGGTCATCCATGACCTCGATCAGCTCGCCGATCTGGTGGCCGCGCTCCACCGAGTGCCGCATCGGCCGATCGAGGTGCACCTCGTAGCGGTTTCGGCGCCCGACCTTGGTCCGCTTGATGTAGCCAGCGGCTTCGAGCTCGTCGATCAATGTCGAAACCGCTCGGTCGGTGATACCGACGAGGGCAGCCAGGTCACGCAGCCGCAGGTCGGGGTCGCGGGCCAGGCAGATGAGGACGTGGCTGTGATTGGTCAGGAACGTCCAAGAAGGTGGTTGCTCTTCGTTCATCACACCTGCTTCGCTCGACGGCCGCGTCATGGTAGTGGCGGGGTACGTGCCAAAGCTGATGGTCTTGCGCCGGCCGTCGAATGTGTAGTCGAACCACCATGCGTGCGAGCCACCCTTGACGAACAGCTTGAGGTAGAGGCCTTGACCGTCGCTCAGCCGAGTTCGC